>ENA-OQEL01000575-OQEL01000575.1-human-gut-metagenome-genome-assembly--contig:-NODE-575-length-12555-cov-4.049163_pt1 | contig 12555 bp, 11 predicted proteins | sample MGYA00242796_ERZ504637 | MGnify/ENA primary metagenome ERZ504637 (study PRJEB26092, sample SAMD00036306) | human gut metagenome | host: Homo sapiens | study: EMG produced TPA metagenomics assembly of... | reverse complement strand
ATCAAGGTACGGTTTATGCTGGAAGGCGTTGGCGTCGATATCGCCTTTGCTCAATGCTTCGTTTGGCAGAACATAGTCGTTGAAGGTTACCAGCTCAACGTCCAGGCCATATTTGTCTTTCGCAACTTTCTGCGCGACTTCTGCTACCTGCTGTTCGGCACCAACAATCACGCCGACTTTAATGTGGTTTGGATCTTTTCATCCTGACCGCAGCCACCAGTGCCAGTGATCCAATCAGGGCTCCCACTGCCGCAAAGGTTTTGAATTTGAACGCCATACCTATTCCTTCTTCAATTATTTATGTTGTGTTGAAACGTTACTTGCGAGTGACAGCCCCGGACGATGCGGTCGCCTGCGAACTGAATTAAATAAACCAGAATGACCAGCAATACCAGTACCGTATTCATCACCGTCGCGTTATAGCCGATGTAGCCATACTGATAGCCAATCTGACCTAAACCACCGGCACCGACTGCACCACCCATCGCGGAATAACCGACCAGGGTAATCAGGGTGATAGTTGCCGCATTCACCAGACCCGGCAATGCTTCCGGTAACAGCACTTTACGGACGATCTGCATCGGCGTGGCACCCATTGCACGGGAAGCTTCAATTAACCCGGTTGGGATCTCCAGCAGAGCGTTCTCGACCATACGGGCAATAAACGGTGCTGCACCAACGGTTAACGGAACAATCGCTGCCTGCAAACCAATCGATGTACCGACAATAACGCGGGTAAACGGAATCATCCATACCAGCAAGATAATGAACGGGATGGAACGGAAAATGTTCACAATCGCAGAAACGGTACGATACAGCTTCGCGTTAGCAATAATTTGCCCCGGGCGCGTAACATAAAGCAGGACGCCGACCGGCAGACCAATCACAAAGCCAAAAAATCCGGATACGAAGGTCATTGCCAGCGTTTCCCATACGCCACGAACCAGCAACCACATCATCGGCTCAGACATAACCCAGTACCTCTACTTTTACATGGTGTTCCTGCAGCCAGGCAATGGCGGCTTGCGTATCTTGTTGTGTGCCGTGCATTTCAGTCAGCATGATGCCGAACTTAACGCCACCGGCGTAATCCATCTGCGCGCTAATAATGTTGTTGTTGACGTTGAAACGACGCGCGGTTTCAGAAAGCAGCGGGGCATCGACCGATTGACCGGTAAACTCCAGGCGCAACATCGGCACGCAGTCAGTAAATGGCTCCGCTTGCAGACGTTCCTGGTAATCTTCCGGGATATCCAGATGCAGGGTCGACTGAATAAACTTCTGCGCCAGCGGCGTTTTCGGATGCGAGAACACTTCACTTACCGTGTCCTGCTCGATCAGTTCGCCATTGCTGATGACCGCCACGCAATCACAAATACGCTTCACAACGTCCATTTCGTGGGTGATCAACAGAATCGTCAAACCCAGACGGCGGTTAATGTCTTTCAGCAGTTCGAGAATAGAACGTGTCGTTGCCGGGTCCAGCGCGCTGGTGGCTTCATCACACAGCAATACTTTGGGATTGCTGGCTAATGCACGGGCAATCGCCACACGTTGTTTCTGCCCACCGGAAAGATTCGACGGGTAGCTATCATGCTTATCGCCAAGACCAACCAATGACAGCAATTCCGTCACGCGACGTTTGATCTCGTCTTTCGGTGTGTTGTCCAGCTCCAGCGGCAGAGCCACGTTGCCAAAAACAGTACGCGAAGAGAGCAGGTTAAAATGCTGGAAAATCATACCAATCTGGCGGCGAGCTTTGGTCAACTCGGATTCTGACAGCGTGGTCAGTTCCTGGCCATCGACCAGCACGCTACCCTCGGTTGGGCGCTCCAGCAGGTTTACACAACGTATAAGCGTACTCTTACCCGCGCCTGAGGCACCGATAACGCCATAAATTTGTCCAGCTGGCACATGCAGGCTGACGTTGTTCAACGCCTGGATGGTGCGGGTGCCCTGGTGGAACACTTTGGTGATATTCGAAAGTTTTATCATTGATTATTTATTATCGTCATTAAGTTAGTCGTGGCATTTCGAATGCCTGAAACGGGCAACGCCGTCAATGAAATGGATGTTAAGGCATCCAGACGTCTAAATCAATCAGGTTTATGCGAAGAGCACTTTCTTGCAGGTCGAAACATGCGATACTAGCGTCACATGCCTTATTAAGGAGCTATAAAAGGTGGCGAAGAGCGTACCCGCAATTTTTCTTGACCGTGATGGCACCATTAATGTCGATCACGGCTATGTCCATGAGATCGACAACTTTGAATTTATCGACGGTGTTATTGACGCCATGCGCGAGCTAAAAAAAATGGGCTTTGCGCTGGTGGTAGTAACCAACCAGTCTGGCATTGCTCGCGGTAAATTTACTGAAGCGCAGTTTGAAACGCTGACCGAGTGGATGGACTGGTCGCTGGCGGACCGCGATGTCGATCTGGATGGCATCTATTATTGCCCGCATCATCCGCAGGGTAGTGTTGAAGAGTTTCGCCAGGTCTGCGACTGCCGCAAACCACATCCGGGGATGCTTTTGTCAGCACGCGATTATTTGCATATTGATATGGCCGCTTCTTATATGGTGGGCGATAAATTAGAAGATATGCAGGCAGCGGCTGCGGCGAACGTGGGAACAAAAGTGCTGGTGCGTACGGGTAAACCTATTACGCCTGAAGCAGAAAAACGCGGCGGAATTGGGTGTTAAATAGCCTGGCAGACCTGCCGCAAGCGATAAAAAAGCAGCAAAAAACCGGCATAATGATTAAAAGATGAGCAATTGAAATAAAAATGCATTTTTCCACTTGTCTTCCTGAGACGACTCCCTATAATGCGCCTCCATCGACACGGCGGATGTGAATCACTTCACACAAACAGCCGGTTCGGTTGAAGAGAAAAATCCTGAAATTCAGGGTTGACTCTGAAAGAGGAAAGCGTAATATACGCCACCTCGCGACAGTGCGCTAAAGCGCGTCGCAACTGCTCTTTAACAATTTATCAGACAATCTGTGTGGGCACTCGAAGATACGGATTCTTAACGTCGCAAGACGAAAAATGAATACCAAGTCTCAAGAGTGAACACGTAATTCATTACGAAGTTTAATTCTTTGAGCATCAAACTTTTAAATTGAAGAGTTTGATCATGGCTCAGATTGAACGCTGGCGGCAGGCCTAACACATGCAAGTCGAACGGTAACAGGAAACAGCTTGCTGTTTCGCTGACGAGTGGCGGACGGGTGAGTAATGTCTGGGAAACTGCCTGATGGAGGGGGATAACTACTGGAAACGGTAGCTAATACCGCATAACGTCGCAAGACCAAAGAGGGGGACCTTCGGGCCTCTTGCCATCGGATGTGCCCAGATGGGATTAGCTAGTAGGTGGGGTAACGGCTCACCTAGGCGACGATCCCTAGCTGGTCTGAGAGGATGACCAGCCACACTGGAACTGAGACACGGTCCAGACTCCTACGGGAGGCAGCAGTGGGGAATATTGCACAATGGGCGCAAGCCTGATGCAGCCATGCCGCGTGTATGAAGAAGGCCTTCGGGTTGTAAAGTACTTTCAGCGGGGAGGAAGGGAGTAAAGTTAATACCTTTGCTCATTGACGTTACCCGCAGAAGAAGCACCGGCTAACTCCGTGCCAGCAGCCGCGGTAATACGGAGGGTGCAAGCGTTAATCGGAATTACTGGGCGTAAAGCGCACGCAGGCGGTTTGTTAAGTCAGATGTGAAATCCCCGGGCTCAACCTGGGAACTGCATCTGATACTGGCAAGCTTGAGTCTCGTAGAGGGGGGTAGAATTCCAGGTGTAGCGGTGAAATGCGTAGAGATCTGGAGGAATACCGGTGGCGAAGGCGGCCCCCTGGACGAAGACTGACGCTCAGGTGCGAAAGCGTGGGGAGCAAACAGGATTAGATACCCTGGTAGTCCACGCCGTAAACGATGTCGACTTGGAGGTTGTGCCCTTGAGGCGTGGCTTCCGGAGCTAACGCGTTAAGTCGACCGCCTGGGGAGTACGGCCGCAAGGTTAAAACTCAAATGAATTGACGGGGGCCCGCACAAGCGGTGGAGCATGTGGTTTAATTCGATGCAACGCGAAGAACCTTACCTACTCTTGACATCCAGAGAACTTTCCAGAGATGGATTGGTGCCTTCGGGAACTCTGAGACAGGTGCTGCATGGCTGTCGTCAGCTCGTGTTGTGAAATGTTGGGTTAAGTCCCGCAACGAGCGCAACCCTTATCCTTTGTTGCCAGCGGTCCGGCCGGGAACTCAAAGGAGACTGCCAGTGATAAACTGGAGGAAGGTGGGGATGACGTCAAGTCATCATGGCCCTTACGACCAGGGCTACACACGTGCTACAATGGCGCATACAAAGAGAAGCGACCTCGCGAGAGCAAGCGGACCTCATAAAGTGCGTCGTAGTCCGGATTGGAGTCTGCAACTCGACTCCATGAAGTCGGAATCGCTAGTAATCGTGGATCAGAATGCCACGGTGAATACGTTCCCGGGCCTTGTACACACCGCCCGTCACACCATGGGAGTGGGTTGCAAAAGAAGTAGGTAGCTTAACCTTCGGGAGGGCGCTTACCACTTTGTGATTCATGACTGGGGTGAAGTCGTAACAAGGTAACCGTAGGGGAACCTGCGGTTGGATCACCTCCTTACCTTAAAGAAGCGTACTTTGCAGTGCTCACACAGATTGTCTGATAGAAAGTGAAAAGCAAGGCGTCTTGCGAAGCAGACTGATACGTCCCCTTCGTCTAGAGGCCCAGGACACCGCCCTTTCACGGCGGTAACAGGGGTTCGAATCCCCTAGGGGACGCCACTTGCTGGTTTGTGAGTGAAAGTCACCTGCCTTAATATCTCAAAACTCATCTTCGGGTGATGTTTGAGATATTTGCTCTTTAAAAATCTGGATCAAGCTGAAAATTGAAACACTGAACAACGAAAGTTGTTCGTGAGTCTCTCAAATTTTCGCAACACGATGATGAATCGAAAGAAACATCTTCGGGTTGTGAGGTTAAGCGACTAAGCGTACACGGTGGATGCCCTGGCAGTCAGAGGCGATGAAGGACGTGCTAATCTGCGATAAGCGTCGGTAAGGTGATATGAACCGTTATAACCGGCGATTTCCGAATGGGGAAACCCAGTGTGATTCGTCACACTATCATTAACTGAATCCATAGGTTAATGAGGCGAACCGGGGGAACTGAAACATCTAAGTACCCCGAGGAAAAGAAATCAACCGAGATTCCCCCAGTAGCGGCGAGCGAACGGGGAGCAGCCCAGAGCCTGAATCAGTGTGTGTGTTAGTGGAAGCGTCTGGAAAGGCGTGCGATACAGGGTGACAGCCCCGTACACAAAAATGCACATACTGTGAGCTCGATGAGTAGGGCGGGACACGTGGTATCCTGTCTGAATATGGGGGGACCATCCTCCAAGGCTAAATACTCCTGACTGACCGATAGTGAACCAGTACCGTGAGGGAAAGGCGAAAAGAACCCCGGCGAGGGGAGTGAAAAAGAACCTGAAACCGTGTACGTACAAGCAGTGGGAGCACGCTTAGGCGTGTGACTGCGTACCTTTTGTATAATGGGTCAGCGACTTATATTCTGTAGCAAGGTTAACCGAATAGGGGAGCCGAAGGGAAACCGAGTCTTAACTGGGCGTTAAGTTGCAGGGTATAGACCCGAAACCCGGTGATCTAGCCATGGGCAGGTTGAAGGTTGGGTAACACTAACTGGAGGACCGAACCGACTAATGTTGAAAAATTAGCGGATGACTTGTGGCTGGGGGTGAAAGGCCAATCAAACCGGGAGATAGCTGGTTCTCCCCGAAAGCTATTTAGGTAGCGCCTCGTGAATTCATCTCCGGGGGTAGAGCACTGTTTCGGCAAGGGGGTCATCCCGACTTACCAACCCGATGCAAACTGCGAATACCGGAGAATGTTATCACGGGAGACACACGGCGGGTGCTAACGTCCGTCGTGAAGAGGGAAACAACCCAGACCGCCAGCTAAGGTCCCAAAGTCATGGTTAAGTGGGAAACGATGTGGGAAGGCCCAGACAGCCAGGATGTTGGCTTAGAAGCAGCCATCATTTAAAGAAAGCGTAATAGCTCACTGGTCGAGTCGGCCTGCGCGGAAGATGTAACGGGGCTAAACCATGCACCGAAGCTGCGGCAGCGACGCTTATGCGTTGTTGGGTAGGGGAGCGTTCTGTAAGCCTGTGAAGGTGTACTGTGAGGTATGCTGGAGGTATCAGAAGTGCGAATGCTGACATAAGTAACGATAAAGCGGGTGAAAAGCCCGCTCGCCGGAAGACCAAGGGTTCCTGTCCAACGTTAATCGGGGCAGGGTGAGTCGACCCCTAAGGCGAGGCCGAAAGGCGTAGTCGATGGGAAACAGGTTAATATTCCTGTACTTGGTGTTACTGCGAAGGGGGGACGGAGAAGGCTATGTTGGCCGGGCGACGGTTGTCCCGGTTTAAGCGTGTAGGCTGGTTTTCCAGGCAAATCCGGAAAATCAAGGCTGAGGCGTGATGACGAGGCACTACGGTGCTGAAGCAACAAATGCCCTGCTTCCAGGAAAAGCCTCTAAGCATCAGGTAACATCAAATCGTACCCCAAACCGACACAGGTGGTCAGGTAGAGAATACCAAGGCGCTTGAGAGAACTCGGGTGAAGGAACTAGGCAAAATGGTGCCGTAACTTCGGGAGAAGGCACGCTGATATGTAGGTGAAGTCCCTCGCGGATGGAGCTGAAATCAGTCGAAGATACCAGCTGGCTGCAACTGTTTATTAAAAACACAGCACTGTGCAAACACGAAAGTGGACGTATACGGTGTGACGCCTGCCCGGTGCCGGAAGGTTAATTGATGGGGTCAGCGCAAGCGAAGCTCTTGATCGAAGCCCCGGTAAACGGCGGCCGTAACTATAACGGTCCTAAGGTAGCGAAATTCCTTGTCGGGTAAGTTCCGACCTGCACGAATGGCGTAATGATGGCCAGGCTGTCTCCACCCGAGACTCAGTGAAATTGAACTCGCTGTGAAGATGCAGTGTACCCGCGGCAAGACGGAAAGACCCCGTGAACCTTTACTATAGCTTGACACTGAACATTGAGCCTTGATGTGTAGGATAGGTGGGAGGCTTTGAAGTGTGGACGCCAGTCTGCATGGAGCCGACCTTGAAATACCACCCTTTAATGTTTGATGTTCTAACGTTGACCCGTAATCCGGGTTGCGGACAGTGTCTGGTGGGTAGTTTGACTGGGGCGGTCGCCTCCTAAAGAGTAACGGAGGAGCACGAAGGTTGGCTAATCCTGGTCGGACATCAGGAGGTTAGTGCAATGGCATAAGCCAGCTTGACTGCGAGCGTGACGGCGCGAGCAGGTGCGAAAGCAGGTCATAGTGATCCGGTGGTTCTGAATGGAAGGGCCATCGCTCAACGGATAAAAGGTACTCCGGGGATAACAGGCTGATACCGCCCAAGAGTTCATATCGACGGCGGTGTTTGGCACCTCGATGTCGGCTCATCACATCCTGGGGCTGAAGTAGGTCCCAAGGGTATGGCTGTTCGCCATTTAAAGTGGTACGCGAGCTGGGTTTAGAACGTCGTGAGACAGTTCGGTCCCTATCTGCCGTGGGCGCTGGAGAACTGAGGGGGGCTGCTCCTAGTACGAGAGGACCGGAGTGGACGCATCACTGGTGTTCGGGTTGTCATGCCAATGGCACTGCCCGGTAGCTAAATGCGGAAGAGATAAGTGCTGAAAGCATCTAAGCACGAAACTTGCCCCGAGATGAGTTCTCCCTGACTCCTTGAGAGTCCTGAAGGAACGTTGAAGACGACGACGTTGATAGGCCGGGTGTGTAAGCGCAGCGATGCGTTGAGCTAACCGGTACTAATGAACCGTGAGGCTTAACCTTACAACGCCGAAGGTGTTTTGGCGGATGAGAGAAGATTTTCAGCCTGATACAGATTAAATCAGAACGCAGAAGCGGTCTGATAAAACAGAATTTGCCTGGCGGCCGTAGCGCGGTGGTCCCACCTGACCCCATGCCGAACTCAGAAGTGAAACGCCGTAGCGCCGATGGTAGTGTGGGGTCTCCCCATGCGAGAGTAGGGAACTGCCAGGCATCAAATTAAGCAGAAGGCCCAGTCGGAAGACTGGGCCTTTTTGCGCTGGTGCAGAAAAAGGTCGGATGCGACGCTGGCGCGTCTTCTCCAGCCTGGGCAGGCACGGCAGGGGCGGCTTATTCCCCCACATACGCCAGATTCAGCAACGGATACGGTTTCCCCAAATCGTCCACCTCAGAGCGTCCCGTAACCTTAAAACCCACCTTCTTATAGAACCCAACCGCCTGCTCATTTTGCTCATTAACGTTGGTTGTCAGTTCCGGTGCCATCGAGAGCGCATGCTCCACCAGCATCCGACCCACGCCGCAGCCGCGCACATCAGGATCGATAAACAGCGCATCCATATGCTGCCCACTTAACAACATAAACCCAACCGGCTGATCCCGTTCATTAACCGCGACCCACAACGGTGCTTCCGGCAGAAAGGAACGAACCAGCTCTTCCAGCTCGGCCCGATACTCTGCTGATAAAAAAGTCGTGGGTGGCATCGACAGATCGACACCAAATCGCAACGAGTTCCTCCCCTTCCTCATGCTGTGAGCGGCGAATACTAATAACCATTTTGCTCTCCTTTTCGTCATTCTTATATTCTAACGTAGCCTTTTCCTTGAAACTTTCTCACCTCAACATGCAGGCTCGACATTGGCAAATTTTCTGGTTATCTTCAGCTATCTGGATGTCTAAACGTATAAGCGTATGTAGTGAGGTAATCAGGTTATGCCTATTCGTGTGCCGGACGAGCTACCCGCCGTCAATTTCTTGCGTGAAGAAAACGTCTTTGTGATGACAACTTCTCGTGCGTCTGGTCAGGAAATTCGTCCACTTAAGGTTCTGATCCTTAACCTGATGCCGAAGAAGATTGAAACTGAAAATCAGTTTCTGCGCCTGCTTTCAAACTCACCTTTGCAGGTCGATATTCAGCTGTTGCGCATCGATTCCCGTGAATCGCGCAACACGCCCGCAGAGCATCTGAACAACTTCTACTGTAACTTTGAAGATATTCAGGAACAGAACTTTTGACGGTCTGATTGTAACCGGTGCGCCGCTGGGCCTGGTGGAGTTTAATGATGTCGCTTACTGGCCGCAGATCAAACAGGTGCTGGAGTGGTCGAAAGATCACGTCACCTCGACGCTGTTTGTCTGCTGGGCGGTACAGGCCGCGCTCAATATCCTCTACGGCATTCCTAAGCAAACTCGCACCGACAAACTCTCTGGCGTTTACGAGCATCATATTCTCCATCCTCATGCGCTTCTGACGCGTGGCTTTGATGATTCATTCCTGGCACCACATTCGCGCTATGCTGACTTTCCGGCAGCGTTGATTCGTGATTACACCGATCTGGAAATTCTGGCAGAGACGGAAGAAGGGGATGCATATCTGTTTGCCAGCAAAGATAAGCGCATTGCCTTTGTGACGGGCCATCCCGAATATGATGCGCAAACGCTGACGCAGGAATATTTCCGCGATGTGGAAGCCGGACTAGGCCCGGAAGTACCGTATAACTATTTCCCGCACAATGATCCGCAAAATACACCGCGAGCGAGCTGGCGTAGTCACGGTAATTTGCTGTTTACCAACTGGCTCAACTATTACGTCTATCAGATCACGCCATACGATCTACGGCACATGAATCCAACGCTGGATTAATCTTCTGTGATAGTCGATCGTTAAGCGATTCAGCACCTTACCTCAGGCACCTTCGGGTGCCTTTTTTATTTCCGAAACGCACCTCAGGAGGTGAATAAATTTTATTCATATTGTTATCAATAAGTTATCAAGTATTTTTAATTAAAATGGAAATTGTTTTTGATTTTGCATTTTAAATGAGTAGTCTTAGTTGTGCTGAACGAAAAGCGCACAACGATCCTTCGTTCACAGTGGGGAAGTTTTCGGATCCATGACGAGGAGCTGCACGATGACTGAACAGGCAACAACAACCGATGAACTGGCTTTCATAAGGCCGTATGGCGAGCAGGAGAAGCAAATTCTTACTGCCGAAGCGGTAGAATTTCTGACTGAGCTGGTGACGCATTTTACGCCACAACGCAATAAACTTCTGGCAGCGCGCATTCAGCAGCAGCAAGATATTGATAACGGAACGTTGCCTGATTTTATTTCGGAAACAGCTTCCATTCGCGATACGGACTGGAAAATTCGTGGTATTCCCGCGGACTTACAAGATCGTCGAGTCGAGATAACTGGCCCGGTTGAGCGCAAGATGGTGATCAACGCACTGAACGCCAATGTGAAAGTCTTATGGCCGATTTCGAAGATCACTGGCACCAGACTGGAACAAAGTGATCGACGGGCAAATTAACCTGCGCGATGCCGGTTAACGCCACCATCAGCTATACCAATGAAGCAGGCAAAATTTATCAGCTCAAGCCCAATCCAGCGGTTTTGATTTGTCGGGTACGCGGTCTGCACTTGCCGGAAAAACATGTCACCTGGCGTGGTGAGGCAATCCCCGGTAGCCTGTTTGATTTTGCGCTCTATTTCTTCCACAACTATCAGGCACTGTTGGCAAAGGGCAGCGGTCCCTATTTCTATCTGCCGAAAACCCAGTCCTGGCAGGAAGCGGCCTGGTGGAGCGAAGTCTTCAGCTATGCAGAAGATCGCTTTAATCTGCCGCGCGGCACCATCAAGGCGACGTTGCTGATTGAAACGCTGCCCGCCGTGTTCCAGATGGATGAAATCCTTCACGCGCTGCGTGACCATATTGTTGGTCTGAACTGCGGTCGTTGGGATTACATCTTCAGCTATATCAAAACGTTGAAAAACTATCCCGATCGCGTCCTGCCAGACAGACAGGCAGTGACGATGGATAAACCATTCCTGAATGCTTACTCACGCCTGTTGATTAAAACCTGCCATAAACGCGGTGCTTTTGCGATGGGCGGCATGGCAGCGTTTATTCCGAGCAAAGATGAAGAGCGCAATAACCAGGTGCTCAACAAAGTAAAAGCGGATAAAGCGCTGGAAGCCAATAACGGTCACGATGGCACATGGATTGCTCACCCAGGCCTTGCGGATACGGCAATGGCGGTATTCAACGACATTCTCGGCTCCCGTAAAAATCAGCTTGAAGTGATGCGCGAACAAGACGCGCCGATTACTGCCGATCAGCTGCTGGCACCTTGTGATGGTGAACGCACCGAAGAAGGTATGCGCGCCAACATTCGCGTGGCAGTGCAGTACATCGAAGCATGGATCTCCGGCAACGGCTGCGTGCCGATTTATGGCCTGATGGAAGATGCGGCGACGGCTGAAATTTCCCGTACCTCAATCTGGCAGTGGATCCATCATCAAAAAACGTTGAGCAATGGCAAACCGGTGACCAAAGCCTTGTTCCGCCAGATGCTGGGTGAAGAGATGAAAGTCATTGCCAGCGAACTGGGCGAAGAACGTTTCTCCCAGGGGCGTTTTGACGATGCCGCACGCTTGATGGAACAGATCACCACTTCCGATGAGTTAATTGATTTCCTGACCCTGCCAGGCTACCGCCTGTTAGCGTAAACCACCACATAACTATGGAGCATCTGCACATGAAAACCCGTACACAACAAATTGAAGAATTACAGAAAGAGTGGACTCAACCGCGTTGGGAAGGCATTACTCGCCCATACAGCGCGGAAGATGTGGTGAAATTACGCGGTTCAGTCAATCCTGAATGCACCCTGGCGCAACTGGGCGCGGCGAAAATGTGGCGTCTGCTGCATGGCGAGTCGAAAAAAGGCTACATCAACAGCCTCGGTGCACTGACTGGCGGTCAGGCGCTGCAACAGGCGAAAGCGGGTATTGAAGCAGTCTATCTGTCGGGATGGCAGGTAGCGGCGGACGCTAACCTGGCGGCCAGCATGTATCCGGATCAGTCGCTCTATCCGGCAAACTCGGTGCCAGCTGTGGTGGAGCGGATCAACAACACCTTCCGTCGTGCCGATCAGATCCAATGGTCCGCAGGCATTGAGCCGGGCGATCCGCGCTATGTCGATTACTTCCTGCCGATCGTTGCCGATGCGGAAGCCGGTTTTGGCGGTGTCCTGAATGCCTTTGAACTGATGAAAGCGATGATTGAAGCCGGTGCAGCGGCAGTTCACTTCGAAGATCAGCTGGCGTCAGTGAAGAAATGCGGTCACATGGGCGGCAAAGATTTTGGTGCCAACTCAGGAAGCTATTCAGAAACTGGTCGCGGCGCGTCTTGCAGCTGACGTGACGGGCGTTCCAACCCTGCTGGTTGCTCGTACCGATGCCGATGCGGCGGATCTGATTACCTCCGATTGCGACCCGTATGACAGTGAATTTATTACTGGCGAGCGTACCAGTGAAGGCTTCTTCCGTACTCATGCGGGCATTGAGCAAGCGATCAGCCGTGGCCTGGCGTATGCGCCATATGCTGACCTGGTCTGGTGTGAAACCTACCAC
>ENA-OQEL01000571-OQEL01000571.1-human-gut-metagenome-genome-assembly--contig:-NODE-571-length-12604-cov-3.132965_pt1 | contig 12604 bp, 14 predicted proteins | sample MGYA00242796_ERZ504637 | MGnify/ENA primary metagenome ERZ504637 (study PRJEB26092, sample SAMD00036306) | human gut metagenome | host: Homo sapiens | study: EMG produced TPA metagenomics assembly of... | reverse complement strand
CATTGCAATGCGGTCATTCTTTTTCCAGGAGGAAGAGAGTAAGAAACATATCGTGAGAATTACAATACCAGAAGAAGACAGAATAACAGATTTACGATTCATTGGATTCGGGTATGTACAGCAAAGGTAGAAAGTTATGGTAACGGCAAATAATCCTAATTTGATCCGGTTTTATCCGATCCGTCGAGTTTGCAGGGCAGGGGGATTGATTACTCATGATTGTGAAATTCAAGTTTTGTTTATGCCCCGGGAGTTCCGATTTTTCACAGCAGAGATCTGGCACACTGGGAACAGATCGGAAATATTCTGAACCGGAAGGAGCAGCTTCCAGTTAGAGGGAAGTGAAATCTCAAGAGGTATTTTTGCACCGACGATTCGTATCATGAAGGATTATTTTATATGATAACAACAAATGTAAGCTACGGTGGAAATTTTATCGTTACAGCGAAAAAATCCGGAAGGCCCGTGGTCAGATCCATATTACCTTGGTGAAGAAGCAGCAGGAATTGATCCAAGCCTGTTTTTTGATGAAGATGGAAAGTGCTATTACTGCGGAAACAAGACCAAACCCGGAAGGTGTGCGATATAATGGGGACTGGGAAAATCTGGGGTACAGGAACTTGATCTGAACACCATGAAACTGACAGGAGAAAGCATGGCAATCTGGAAAGGTGCGGTAAAAGACTGCATCTGGCCGGAAGGGCCGCATATTTACAAAATCGGAGAATATTATTACCTGATGCATGCAGAGGGCGGTACAGGTCCGGAACACAGTATCTCAGTTGCCAGAAGCAGAAAACTGTTTCAGTGGTTTGAAGGATGCCCGAGGAACCCCACTTTTTACACATCGCAATCTGGGAATGGATTATCCGGTGATTTATGCAGGCCATGGAGATCTTGTAGATGATGGACATGGAAACTGGTATGTAGTAATGCTTGCTTCACGGCCGTGCAGAAAACACAGCAGTATGGGCAGAGAGACATTTCTTGCTAAAGTGATATGGGAAAATGGATGGCCGGTCATTGCGCCTGGAGTGGGACATCTGGAAGAACAGGTGGAAATCCCAATGGAAGAATATCGCTTTGCACAGGAAGTTACAAAATGTGATCAGATTCATTTCTGGGATAAAGAGTTGGATCAGAGACTGATTGGAATTGGCGGGTGTGATGAAACCATTTATTCGCTGAAAGAAAAGAGGGAATGCTGCGGTTGTATCCCCGAAAAGAAAGTATTGCAGAAGCAGCCTATTGCTCCTATCTTGGATTACGGCAGAAAAGCTATCGCTTTGAAGCGGAAACAGGAGTTTTCTTTGTGCCGGAAAACGAGAAGGAAACGGCAGGTCTGGTTCTTTACCAGAATCATGAGAATCATCTGAGGATGGAAATCGCAAAAAAGCAGGAACAGAAAGTTTTTTCGTGTTGTAACGTGTATCAAAGGAACAGAAACGAAAGCAGCAGAAGTTTTACTGCCAGGAGAGACGGAACAACTGCTGAAAATACGCCTGCAATGCCATGATCAGACGGCAAAAGTATGGATTGCGTCAGAAAATGGCTGGGAATGTGCGGCAGAGGAAATCAGTCTTCTTCCGTACACAACAGAAGAGGCAGGTGGTTTTGTCGGATGTACCATCGGCATGTATGCTTCTTCTAATGGAATGGAAAGCAAAAACCATGCAGACTTTGCATGGATTTACCTGTAGCAGCAGGAATTAGGGATTTTTCTGCAATTTTTCCGGATAAATATACATATCGCGGAATTCCGTAGGCGTACATTGTTTGACAGAACGGAAGACGCGAAGAAAGGTGGAAAGACTGGAGAAACCAGACTGAAGTGCTGCTTCCGTGACAGGAATATCTGGGATCGGATAAGAGCAGCATGGCATGATCAATTCTTTTGCGATTAAAGGTATTTGTAATAGGTGGTATTTGTAAACTGCTTAAACAGTCTGGTAAAGTGGTATTTGCTGAAGCCTGCTGATTTTTTGCAACCTGGTCAAGGGAAAGATCTTCCGTGCAGTGTTCATCAATATAATTGCAGATGGAAAGAAAACGATCCAGATATTCTTTCTGCTTTTGCGGTCCGGCATCAAAACGGCAGGATGCAAAGGCCTGGTATCTGCCGATCAGAGAAAGAATATCAAGCATGCGCGCATAGATAACAGCTTCCGAAAGAAAGGAATCCTCTTCATATTCCGAAAGAATCTGGCAGATAAGATGATAAATATCGGAATAGATGTCAGGAGCGGTCTGAGGAGTAAGAGTGAGAACCGGGGAAATCAGCGCGAGGATGGAATTGAGATCGCGGATTTTTGACACAACCGACCATTCAATCTGCAGAATAATTCGTTTTCCGTTTTCCGGTGCCACAAGAGAGTGAAGGATCCCAGGGCAGATGAAAATAATGTCGCCCTCCTGAAGAAGAACAGGTTTATCCCCGAGGAAAACCGTATAAGTCCCTTCCAGAGGCATAATGATTTCCATGGGAGTATGCCAGTGAATGGGATAGTCCTCGCAGTCTGTGTTTACAAAAAGCCGCAGACTGCTGTTCTCTTTATACGTTACGGTTTCGTGAATCCCGTCTAAATGTTCAATCATAATATTGCCTCCGGAGGACTGCTGTAAATTTGATATTATCATAATACAGTAAAACAGAGATCACAAGAGAAAAAATTGAAAGAAGAGAACTGAAAACAGAATTCCAATCTAAATCTGGATATGATAAGATAACTGTGTGAAAGATGACATTGGAAAATCCAGAAGGGAGCAGGCAGTGTCTGCTCCCTGATTCACGTGAGAGGTTCTGAGAATGAAAGAGTTGCTTCAAAAAATTGAAAAACGGATGGATGACTTTACGGTCAAAAAGAAATTATACATTTTATATATTTTTTGCGTACTGCTTCCGCTGATCATTACGGACAGCGTGGTTTTTTTAATCATAAGAAATTCCGAGATGGAAAAGCAGAAACATGATATGACCAACATTGCAAATGCGGTAAGCTACAACATCAGCAGCGTGGTAAATAATGCAGGAGAAATGGCAAAAACGATCTATACCAGCAGATATATTGATGATTTTCTATCCAGAAAATATGATACCTCTGCTCAGTATATCATGGAATACCAGGAGTTTTTCAAGGATACTTTGTTAGAAAATCTGCTGGGAATGAATCAGATTGTATTTACGATGTATACGAACAATGACACCATTGTGAAGGGAGGAAAAGTAGGTAATATAGAGGATCTGAAAGAAACGCAGGCGTATCAGAAACTGAACCAGAGTGGGGAAACAAAAGGTTTTTTCTTTGTCTATGACAAAAACAGATCCGGAACGGCAGAGGAACGCAAGGTGGTATTTCTTCAAAAACTCGATTTTTTTTCAGGAGATCAGGAAAAAATGCTGCAGTTGGAATTTGACTATGGGAACATGATGCGTACGCTTCAGAAAATGAATTTTGACAACGAAGTTTTGATCTGTGAGGAGAATCAGATTGTACTTTCCAATACGAAACATGGAAGCACAGGTTCAGACTTTGAAGAACTGGATGATAAAATAAAGAAGGGATATCATCAGACGGTCAATCTGTATGGTACGGAACTTGAGGTGTATGTCAGACGTACGGGGGAGAACGCGATTGCGAATATTGCTCATAATTTACCGAGTATTCTGCTTCTGATCCTGATTAATGCGATTCTGCCATTCTTTTTTGTACATATCCTGAATCATTCGTTCACAAAACGTATTACGGAGCTGAATGAAGTGTTTAAAAGCGTGGATTCCGAACAGCTTGTACCGATGCGTCATGAAGGCGGAAAAGATGAAATCGGAAGTATGGTTCGAAGCTACAATCGAATGGCGGCCAGGACAAATGAGCTGATTCAGACAAGTTTATAAAAACAAACTCGTAGAGCAGGAGATGCTTGTCAGCCAGCAAAAATGCAGAACTTCTTGCCCTTCACAGCCAGATTAATCCTCATTTTCTGTTTAATGCAACTTGAGAGCATCCGCATGCACAGCATTTTGAAAAAATGAGAATGAAACAGCGGATATGGTTGAAAAACTGGCTGTCATGCAAAGACAGTATGTCGAATGGGGCGAGGACTCTGTGACGATTGAACAGGAAGTGGAATTTGTAAAGGCGTATCTGGCACTCCAGAAATATCGTTTCGGAGAAAGACTGAGTTATCAGATTGAGATTGATGAAGAATGCAGAAAAAGAAAGGTTCCAAAACTTACGCTGGTAACATTCGTAGAAAATGCATGTGTGCATGGAATTGAAAGTAAAGCGTCTCCAGGCTGGATTTTTGTAAGAGTATATGAACAAAACGAGCTGATCTGCATGGAAATAGAAGATACTGGGAACGGAATGGAAGAAGGCAAAAGGCAGGAACTTCTGGAAAACATGAGAAACGCAGACATTGAGATGCTGAAAAAGAAAGGAAGGGTAGGAATTGTCAATGCATGTTTAAGATTGAAAATGGTATCGGAAAATAAAGTGAAGATCGATCTGGATGGAGAAGAAGGGGTGGGTACACTGATAACAATCTGGATGCCCCTGGAGTATATGTAGTGTAGAGCAGGGAGGAGAAAAATGTTAAAAAGTACTGTTGGTTGATGATGAACCTTATCCTGCAGGGAATTAAGGTCATCATAGACTGGGAAAAAGAAGGATTTGAAATTGCTGCGACGGCAGAAAACGGTCTGGAAGCACTGGAATATTTGAAAAAAGAAAAAGTGGATCTTATCATAGCAGATATCCGGATGCCTGGTATGACAGGTCTGGAATTACTGGAGCAGATACGAAGGGAAGAAATATCGGATGCGTATTTTGTTATTCTGAGCGGTTATGCGGAGTTTGATTACGCAAGGCGTGCCATGCAGAATAAATGTACGGAATATCTGTTGAAAACCTGTTGACCGGGAAACCCTGTTAAAACTGTTGCATAAGGTTCGTGCATTATCAGACCGGGAGAGACAGGAATCAAAGGCACATGAGGAAATGGAACATGCCCATTTTTCGAGACATCTGATCTCTTTAATCCATGGAAAATACGATGATGTCAATCTTAATTACGTAAAAAAACACATGAAAGATACGCAGGGAATCCGTTATGTGGAGATTCAGAAAGAACAGCCGAACAATCTGGAAGAACAGAGCGATAAAGACCTGCGGAATTTTCAAAGAGAGCTGTATGACTGCTGCAGAGAATTTTTGAAAGAAGATGCCAAGCACTGTGTATTTGATGTTTCTGCGGATGAAAAAATATATGATATTGGTTTTGTATATTCTGAAAACCTTGCGGAGCGTCTGGGAATGGATGATAAAACATACCTTTCTGCATTCCGGCAATATCTTGTCAATAATACGAAACAGCCGGTTATTATGCTGGTTGGGAAAAAGTACCAGATATCAGCAATGTGGCAAGATCGTATGGTAATGCCTGTATGCTCCGCTCTTTTCAGGGGTTCCGGGCACGAAAAGAAATCTATTATTATGAGGATGAAGTGCAGGTTACAGCGGCTGGAATGGTCTTATGCAAACAGGGGCTGGATCAGCTTCTTACCACCATTGAACAGAATAACCACATGGAGATCCGGAAAGCAGTAGAACAGTTTTATGAAGAAATGAGTCAGATGGGAATGAATGCTGAGAGCATGAATCTGAATATCAATTATCTGCTTTTCCAACTGATCCATCTGGCGAGTGAGCAGGATAATGACGTAAACCAGGAAGAAATCCTGCGTCTGATCAGTGAAAGCAGCTTTGAGAATGGTATCCTGCGTGGCAGTAAGGCGCATATGGCGCGCTTTGCATGTGAATACGGCGATTATCTTTCTCAGCTTCGAAAAAACGTTTCCAGGGGCGTTCTCGGCATGGTAGAAAAAGAAATCAAAGAGAATTATGCCGCCAACCTCACGCTGAAGGGTCTCAGTGAAAAATTACTATGTCAACAGTGCCTATCTCGGGCAGCTGTTTCGGAAAAAAATATGGTCTTTCCTTCAAGGACTATCTGAACAATTTCCGGATGGAGCAGGCCGCAGGCCTTCTGATCCGCACGGATAAAAAAAATTGTGCAGATTGCAGAAGAAGTAGGATATCATGATCTGGATTATTTTGTAAACCGTTTTATTCAGGTGAAAGGGTGCACACCGGCCAGATTCCGAAAACAGATGCAGCAGGGAAGTTAAAGAAAACAGGAAGTAAGAAACAGGGTAAATTATAGTGCGTATCTACGATCTATAATTTACCCTGTTTCTTACTATAGTTCATCCGATTGTTTCAAACCTGCAAACTGATAAAATAAATACTATCAAAGGGAGGTATTACAAGATGAAGAGAAAAAAAAATTGTAAGCATGCTGCTTGCCTCGGCAATGGCAGCAACCCTGCTCGCAGGATGTGGAGCAGGAGGAAAGAGTTCCTCTAAGGGAGATTCTGACGGAGAGATAAAAGAATTTACCGCAATTTTTTGCAGTCCCGGGATCCGAAATCAATGATGATAATGAGGTTCAGCAGATCATTGCAGGAAAAAACAGGCGCAAAGGTAAAAGAAACCTGGCTGACGGGTCAGACGGATGTTGAGGCTATTGGCACCATGATCGCAGGAGGAGAGTATCCGGACTTTATTGAGGGCGGAAACGGACAGATGCAGTTATATGATGCCGATGCACTGGTTGCACTGGATGACTATCTGGATGATTATCCTAATATTAAAAATCTGTTCTCTGATCTTGAGTGGGAAAAATTAAGACAGGATGATGGCCATATTTACTGGATTCCACAGTTTAGCTGCATTAAAAATGAAGAAAAAGTATGTACACATAATGATGAAGCATTCTGGATTCAGGCCAGAGTCTTAAAATGGGCGGGTTATCCGGAAATTAAAACAATGGATGATTACTTTTAATCTGATTGAATCCTACAACGAAGCGAATCCGACTATGGAAGACGGAACGGAAAATATTCCATACACCATCCTCTGTGACGACTGGAGATATTTCTGTCTGGAGAATGCCCCGCAGTTCCTCGACGGATATCCAAATGATGGATCCTGTATGGTAGATCCGGATACACTGACCGTTTTAGATTATAACACTTCGGATACAGCGGTTGCCTACTTCCGAAAACTGAATGAAGAGTATCAGAAGGGAATTGTAGATCCGGAATCCTTTACACAGAGTTACGATGAATATATTTCCAAACTTTCTACCGGACGTGTACTTGGAATGATTGATCAGTGGTGGGATTTCTCGAATGCAAATGATGCAATCAAACAGGCTGGACTGGATGAGCAGGGCTGCGATTATATTCCTGTTCCGGTTACGATTGATGGCCGTGACAATCAGTGGCACAATTCAGGCGGGGCATTTAATGAGTCGAGCGGTCTTGCAATTACAACAAGCTGTGAAGATGTGGAAGGAGCATTACAGTTTGTAAATGATCTTCTGGATCAGGATATTCACAATCTCAGATTTTGGGGTGTAGAGGGTACCGATTATGAGGTGGATGAAAACGGAGAATTCTACCGAACAGAGGAAGAGCGGACGAAACAGTCTGATACCGCGTACAAAGCATCTCATACCTGCCCATATTCCTACTTCCCACAGTACACTGGAACCAGTGATGATGGAATTAACGCCAATAAACCGGATGGACAGGCAAGTGAGTTCTTTGATGGATTAAATCAGGATGTAAAAGAAACCTTTGAGGCTTATGGTGTTGAGACTTATGTTGAGATGCTTGGAACAAATGAGGCACCTGGAGACTGGTATCCGATGTGGTCCTTCTCTAACAATTTCACAACAGATACACCTGGCGGAGTTGCATGGAACAAAATTGCAGATGTAAAACATGAGCAGCTTCCGCAGGTTGTTATGGCAAAAGATTTTGACGCGGCATGGGATACCTACATGGATGCTTACAATGCATGCCACCCGGAAGACTTTATCAGTGAACTGCAGACTGAATTAGACACAAGAATGGAGCAGGCAGCGAAGTTCAAATGAAAAAATGAAATTTTGAAGCGGGCAGATGTGAAAAATTCATCTGCCCGATTTTTTTAAGGAGTGAGGTCATGTCTTTAGCGAGAACAAAATCAAAAACAAAAGAGCCCAGAACAAAAATCACATGGAAAGAAATCAAAAGACAGAAAGTCCTGCTTTTCTGGGCAGCAATTATCGTAGCATATGGTGTGATTTTCTATTACCTTCCGCTTGCTGGCTGGGCAATGGCATTTCAGAACTACAAACCGAAACTAGGAATCCTGCATTCAGAGTTTGTAGGATTAGAAAAATTCCGGACACTGTTCTCAGATATGACGTTTATCCGTGTTATCCGGAATACTCTGGCAATGGGAGTTATCAATCTTGTTGTAACTTTCGTAACGGCAATTGCGTTTGCAATTTTATTAAATGAAATCAGAAGCCATATAGGAAAAAAAGTGGTTCAGACCATTTCCTATCTGCCGCATTTCCTTTCGTGGATTATTGTAACCGGTATTCTGCATGATATGCTTTCCGGAACTGGTATTGTAAATGAAGTTCTGGTGAATCTGCATATCATCAAACAGCCAATTAACTTTTTTGCACATACGAGCTACTTCTGGCCTATTGTTGCTTTTGCAAATGTGTGGAAGGAAACCGGCTGGAATGCCATTATTTATCTGGCAGCAATCACAGCAATTGATCCATCTTTATATGAGGCGGCATCCATAGACGGCGCCGGAAGGTGGAATAAAATTAAGTACGTGACACTTCCTGGAATCAAACCGACCATTATGATTCTTCTCCTGATGAACGTAGGCAACGTTTTGAATGCCGGATTTGAAATTCAGTATCTTTTAGGAAACGGCCTGGTACAGAGAGTATCACAGACCATTGATATCTACGTATTGAAATGGGGTATCAGCCAGGGCGATTATGCAATCGGTACGGCAGCAGGTATTTTCAAGAGTGCAGTCAGCATTATACTGATTATGATCGCAAACCAGATTGCAAAACGCAATGGCGAAGAGCGATTGTTCTAAGGAGGTTCATCATGGCAAAAAAACTGGAAAAAGACCGGAAAATTGGATCTGTTTCCGATAATAAATGGTATTATCATGGTACTGTTTATAGTCATTACACTGTATCCGGTATTAAATACACTGGCAATATCATTAAACGATGGTACAGATGCCCTTCGCGGAGGAATTTATCTGCTGCCAAGAAAATTCACATGGAAAAACTATATCACCGTTCTTCAGAAGGATAACCTGATCACGGGCGCATATATCACAGTGGCGCGAACCATCATCGGAACGCTGCTGGCACTGGTAGCAAATGCAATCCTGGCGTTTATTGTAAGCAGAAAACGCTTTCTGTTTAAAAAGAATTATCCTTATTCTGGGTTATCACCATGTATGTCAACGGTGGAATGATTCCTACATTCCTGCTGTACAAACAACTTGGCCTGACAAACAGTTTCGGGGTATATGTAATTCCTGGAATGGTCAGTGCGTTCAATATGCTGGTAATCCGTACCTATATGAACGGAATTTCCGACAGTCTGGAAGAGTCCGCGCAGCTTGACGGTGCAGGATATACCACCATTTTTCTGAAGATTTATTCACCGCTCTGTAAGCCGGTATATGCAACCGTAGCATTATTTGTGGCGGTAGGACAGTGGAACTCCTGGTTTGATGCGATGCTGTACAACAGAATGAACAGCAATCTGACGACCCTTCAGTATGAGCTTATGAAACTCTTATCATCGGTTACGAATCAGGGAACCTCTGTGGAAGCAATGAAAAATGCAGCCGGTTCGGTCACACCGACGTCGGTCCGTGCAGCAGCAACCATTATTACCATGCTTCCAATTATTTGTATTTATCCATTTTTACAGAAATACTTTGTTGCCGGGCTTACTCTTGGCGGAGTAAAAGAATAAAGATACTGCATTTTATCCAGGGTCATGCTGTTTTGGCATGACCCTGAAATATTATATGAGGAGAGAGCATATGAAGATAGCAGGAAAAAATCCAATTACAGAACTGGATTATCCGGATCCAGATGTCATCCGGGTAGATGATACGTATTACATGGTAAGCACTACAATGCACTTTATGCCGGGGTGTGAGATTCTGCGGTCGTATGACCTCATTCACTGGGAACATCTGAGCTATGTGTATGAAAGACTGGACAGCACAGAGGAACAGAGGCTTGTTGGTGAGAAAAACTGCTATGGAAAAGGCATGTGGGCCGCATCGCTCCGATACCATAAAGGGATGTATTATATTTGCTTTGTGGCGAATGTACCGGAAAAACATACCTTTATACTGCTGATGATATCGAAGGACCATGGGAAAAACGCATCATAGAAGGCTTTTATCATGACTGCTCACTTTTGTTTGAGGATGATCATGTTTATATTGTTTCCGGCAATAGAAATGTTCGTCTGCAGGAATTGAAAAAAGATCTGGGCGGTCCAAAGGAAGGCGGACTGGATCGGATTCTGGTCAGTGATAGTCGGAATCCGGGGCTTGGTTTTGAAGGAAGTCATTTTTATAAAATCAATGGAATGTATTATTTATTCCTGATTCATTCCCTTCCGGACAGGTGGATGCGGACGCAGGCATGCTATGTATCAGACAGCCTGACGGGAGAATTTAGAGGCGGAGATGTGTTGTGTGATACCATGGGGTATTGCGGCCAGGGCGTTGCGCAGGGAGGAATTGTGGATACGCCGGATCATAAATGGTACGCCGTACTTTTCCAGGACAGAGGTGCTGTCGGCAGAATCCCGGTTCTTGTGCCAGTAAAATGGGAGAAAAATGTCAGAGTTACCTATATGCCGGCGCCGGGCGAACAAAAAGAGCAGATCATAAAAGAAAATTATCCGGTATTGGGTGATTCGGGAAGGGCACTCTGTGAAGTGGAAACAAAAAGCACAAGACCGGAGGAACAGTATCATTCGCTTGTGGAGAGTGATGATTTTTCAGAATGGAATCCGGACCAGAAACGGCTGTTTGGAACGTTTGGATGGAAGAGCTGCTGGCAGTTCAATCACGAACCGGAACTTTCCTGGATTGAGAATGATGCAGAAAAAGGGTGCCTCCGAATGAGCTGTAAAAAGCAGTGCAAAAATGTCACGCAGGCAGTAAATACGATCACCCAGAGGATGAAGTTTCCGATGTGCATAACAGAAGTAACCGTTGATGCGGAAAGACTGAAGGACGGAGATTATGCAGGTATGTGTGCATTACAGGGATGTTACGGCATGGCGGCAGTTACAAAGCGTGATGGACGGATGTTTCTGGTTATGAGATCTCTCGAAGCGGAAAATGACAGCCTGGAAGGAAATCAGGGCAACAGCGAAGAAATCGAATGGGAAGCAGTGTCGGTTGAATCATCGAGAATAAGAATCCGGCTGGAAGCAGATTTCCAGAACCAGCACGATAAAGTCCGGTTTTTATATTGGAGCGATGAAAAATGGAAACAGATCGGACCATGGCATCAGCTCTATTTCAAAATGGATCATTTCACAGGATGCAGAGTTGGACTGTTTGCCTATGCAACGAAAGAAGCAGGGGGAATCGCAGAATTCGGCAGATTCCGATATTTTTAACAAAAAGTTCCCGCCCCGGCGTTTATCAAAAGTGAAATTCCGTTGAATTTCTGGAAACTGCTGGTGATCTTTCTGGAGAGAACCATCATTGCCATTCCGCTGATCGTATTGTTTGCAAATATGATCGGGCTGTAAATACAGGAAAATACAAGATCCCCGATTTGGCACTTTTGTGCTGAATCGGGGATTTTTGGCGTAAAAACGCAGGTAAAGGATTCGTAGATTGACAAAACAGCCTATTTTCGCCTATTCTGAGACTGTAAAACGCTCCGCTGGGCAACATGAGACGGTGCGGGAACAGCAGGAGGAAGGGACACGACGTGGAAGCGAAAGAGTTCGGGCGGTTTATTGCCGGAATGCGAAAAGAGAAAAAGATGACGCAGGCAGAGCTTGCGGAAAAGATTCATGTGACGGATAAAGCCGTCAGCCGGTGGGAGCGGGGACTTGGCTTTCCCGATATCCAGACGATTGAGCCGCTGGCTCAGGCACTTGGGATTTCTGTGCTGGAACTGATGCGCTCCGAACGGCAGGAGAAGGCGAAGGAAGAGGCGGCGCCGGAAATTCAGTATACTCAGAAGGAGGTGGCCGAAATGCTGCAGAACGCAGGTGACATTTCAAGGCAGCAGAAAAAACAGGACCGGAACGCAAACGTGATCGCGGGATTTCTGGTGATCGGTGTGGCAGCGGCAGCGTGGGCGGCAAAGATCGTAAACGTGGGCGGCGGCCTGATTCTAGGCGGTCTGGTGGCAGCAGCGTTTGTATCGCTGTGGTATTTCTTCCAGAACCTCGATGATGAAGAAAGCCGGAAAGTCTATGGGGCAGCATCCATTCTGTCTATCGGCATTCTGGCATCCCTGGTAAATTTCGTCTGGGGCGATCAGCTGGCAGAATTCATTCCCGGCGGTCTGGAACGAAAAGAGCAGATCTTCTGGACCCTGTGGTATCTGTTTGTTCTGGTAATGATGATGATCGGAACCATTCGATGTATCCGCCGGCAGAGAC
>ENA-OQEL01000570-OQEL01000570.1-human-gut-metagenome-genome-assembly--contig:-NODE-570-length-12628-cov-3.437965_pt1 | contig 12628 bp, 13 predicted proteins | sample MGYA00242796_ERZ504637 | MGnify/ENA primary metagenome ERZ504637 (study PRJEB26092, sample SAMD00036306) | human gut metagenome | host: Homo sapiens | study: EMG produced TPA metagenomics assembly of... | reverse complement strand
TTTGTTGATAAGTTCCAAGTTTTCCACATTACTTAACCTAAAGATAACCCAAAGTCTTAGGCTCCAGAGAGATTGTTTATCCACAAATTTTAATTTGTCTAAATAGATGCCACTAATCTCAAAAAATTCATTTATTTTTAACCGATTATCACGATAAAATTTTATATTTGTAGCATTAAAAATATTACAAAAATTATTTATAGCTTATTTAAATATTAGACAGCTTATATTTCTATAAGCTGTCTATTCTATTATCAAATTTCTTTTACACCATTGAATAATTCAGTCCATGCACTACCTTTGCAGAAGAATACTGGTGGTTTTCCAATTGGAGCATCAATTGTAATACTTTGACCACCTTGGATTTCTTGCATATTCCAAATATTTACCCATGTTTGACCTGCTGGTAAATATACCTGCCATTCTTTTACATCTTTTTTATGAACAGGTGCTACCAACATATCTGGACCAAACATATATTCATCTTGAATAGCATAAGTATTTATATCATTTTCAAAATGAACAAATAATGGTCTTTGTACTGGATAGCCTTTTTGGCTAGCTTCTTCAGACAAGGATTTTAAATATGGTTTTAAAATGACGATGAATATTTGTCATTCTAGCTAAATGAGCCATTGTTTGAGCATCTTGGTCAAATTGGAAGTTTTCATATGGTCTATTGCATTCATGAGTTCTCATCATAGATGTAAATGTTGCCATATCTACCCAACGATCAAATACTTCTTTAGTTCTGCGGTTACCAAATAAGCTTGTATAACCACCAATATCACTATGATGATATGCATTACCTAAAAGACCAGAGGACAATGCACCACAGATAACAGTATTCAAGCCATCATGACGAGAGAAATCTACGCATTGGTCACCAGCCCAAAGCATTGGACAATATTTCTGTGTACCTGTACCACCTGCACGCATGAAGAATGTTACTTCATCTGTTAAGCCTCTTTCAGCAACACCTTTAGCATTTACTTCTGCCCAAAGTGCTGGCCAAGCATTATGCATAATTTTTGCATCTACGCCATTTGCAAGATAAACATCATCTGTTGGTAAATATTCACCAAAGTCAGCCATCCAGCCACGTACACCAAAATCAAGCATATTTTTCTGAATGATTTCTTCTTTAAACCAATCTGCTGCTTCTGGATTTGTGAAATCTACGATACCACAATAAAATTCACCAAAATCTACAAGTGCTGTTTCACCTTTAGAATTTTTAGCAAAATATCCTCTTTCTTCAGCAATTGGGAATAAATCTCCATCTGTGCAAAGATATGGACAAGCATATGCTAAGAAGCGAATACCTCTTTGTTCGAGTTCTTTGATTTTTTTATCTAAATTAGGATAACGTTTTTTGCCCCATTTCCAATCCCAGAAATTTCTTGTACCGAAAGATGTTTCTCTTACACCAGCCCAGTCTTCACTCCATACACCTACAACTGGAATACCATGGTTTATAGCATTTTCCATACGAGAGAATGTATTTTCTTCTCCGCCTTTTAATCCTAAAATCACACCATCATATAACCAATCTGCTAATTTAGGCTGTTTACCAAATCTATTACTTAATTCTTCAATAATACCCAAGAAAGTATCTGCTGTGAAAAATTCTATAGATTCAGGAACTTCCCAAATTTGTAATTCATGAAATGCTTCATTTCTAAAATCGAAATCTGCATAAGCTGTACTGTTTACATGACAAGCATATTTTCTTGAAGATACAAAAGTTGGTTGTGGATAGTTAGTATTATAATAATCACCACCAGCTTTATTGTATTTATCAGATAAGAATGTTATTTCTGTTGTTTTATCACGACCAACACCTGGTTCAGATGTCCAAAGAGGGAAATGTCTTCCTCTTAAATTGAAATAAGACATCTGTTCCCCACAGCCCCAAACAAATTCTTCTTTTTGAGCTGGAATTCTAATCCAAATACGATTTACATCATCATTTGTAGCTTTAATATTTACTTTTGCATAATTATCTTTAGTTTCAACATTTAATTCAATTTCAGCTACATCATTATAAGCTGATAATAATACTTTATTACCATCAACTTTAGCATTTTTTAATGGATATCTTTCAATTACATAATCTTCTATATCAAAGTTACCACGATAAATATCCATTTTTTTCTTTACCTTTACCGATAAAGATAGCTGGATTATCTATTGTATGAGAAAATACTACTTTATCATTTTCTATTAAAGAAAAACCATTTTCAATATTTACTAATTGCATAATCTTTCTCCTTATTTTTTAAAATTAAGGCTATCTGTTAATTCTGTGAAAATAACGCCTAAAGCATATGCACCAGCATCTGGATATCCTATACTTCTTTCGCCTACAGTACCTGCTCTACCCATGCGAGCTACAATTTCTTTTGTACTATCAGCACCAGCTACAGCAGCTTTTGCACCTTCAACAAATGCACTTTCCATATCACAGTTTTGTTTTACTGCTACTTTCCAAGTATCTGCACATGGAACTAATGCATCTATCAATGTTTTATCACCAACTACAGCACCTCTACCGAATGCTCTTTTACCTACAGCTTGTATTCCATCTACAGCACCTTGTAATAATTGAGCAAATTCTGCTACAGTTAATTCTTGTTTACCTTCTGCAACTTTGCCTGCTGTTTTGAAAGCAAATCCCCAAACAGGGCCAGAAGCACCGCCACAATGTTCCATGATAACCATAGAGCAAGCTTCTAAAAATGCACCAATATCTTTTCCTTGAGCTACTACTTCATGCCATTGACGTTTCAATTCTTTAAAACCTTTAGCTACACTCATACCGAAGTCACCATCACCTGCATGAGAATCTAATTCGCAGAATGGTACTTCATTTCTAATAATAATTTCACTCATTTTATCAATAATATAAATCATATTATTTAAAGTGATTTTATTATCTACTACATCAGCATAAGCTAAATCAGTTTCTACATCAAAAGAAACTTCTTTTGCTACTTTATTTTCATCTTGTTTAGCAACAAGACTCATATCTACATCTTCTTCATTTTCATTGATTTTTAAAGAAGGTGTATCTACAGGTGCTACTAAATAAGATTTTAATTCTTCATCTAATTTCAATAAAGAAACAGAAGCTCCTGCCATATCTATACTTGTCATGTAATTGCCAACAATAATGCGTACTGGTTTTAAGTTTTTACTAGCTAATTCTTTATTTACAGCGTAATTTAATACATTTAATTCCATTAATGGTGTACTGCCAAAACCATTTACTAAAACAGCAACTTCATCATTATCAGCTAATTTTAAATCATCAACTAATGCTTCTACCATACGATGAGCTAATTCATCAGCAGTTGCAATTTTTTCACGTCTTATACCAGGTTCACCATGAATACCTACACCATATTCCATCTCATCTTCAGCAAGTTCAAATTGTAGGTGTTCCTTTTGCTGGTACAGTACAAGAAGTAAATGCAAAACCTAAGCTTCTAACATTATCAGCAGCTTTTTGTGCAATTCTTTTTACTTCTGCTAATTCTAAACCTTTTTGAGCTGCTGCACCTGCAATTTTATGCACGAAAACAGTACCTGCAACACCACGACGACCAACTGTATATAAGCTATCTTGTACTGCAATGTCATCTTCAACTTTTACATAATCTACAGTGATATTATCCATTTCTGCTAAATAAGCAGCACTTTGGAAGTTCATCATATCACCGCTATAATTTTTAATGATAAGTAATGTGCCTTTATCACTTGCTGTAGCTTTAATTGCTTGATATACCTGTACTTGTGATGGAGAAGCAAATACATCACCACATACAGCCGCATCTAACATGCCTTTACCGACAAAACCTGCATGAGCTGGCTCATGACCGCTACCGCCACCGCTGATTAAGCTTACTTTATTTTTATCTAATTTTTTTTCTTTACGATTTTATATTTTTCTACAAATTCTAGTGTAGGGTTTGCTAAAACAAACCCTTTACACATTTCTTTAACAATTGTTTCTGGTGTATTAATTATTTTTTTCATGTTCGCACCCTTATTTCTAAATATTATTTAGACATTTTTTTCATTTTATATTCTTTACCAATTTTATCAGCTGTGATAATAGCTGCTGCAACATCATCTACAGTGATAGGGAATGGCATAGAATGTACGGATTCTTCTGGAATACAAGATTTTTCTGCAACCTGCATTAATTCTTCATCAGTAATAGTATCCACACCGATATCTTCTAAGCATACAGGAAGACCTACTGCTAAGCAGAAATCAAGTACTTCATGTAATTCTTCTGTTGGTGCATTTTCTAATACTAACTGAATAATTGTACCAAATGCAACTTTTTCACCATGCATATATTTATGGCTACCTTCAAGAATAGTTAAACCATCATGAATAGCATGAGCAGCTGCAAGTCCGCCACTTTCAAAACCAATACCAGATAATAAAACATTTGTTTCAATAATATTTTCTAAAGCTTGAGTTACTTTTTTACATTCGCAAGCTTGTTTTGCTTTTACACCATTTTCTAACAACATTTCATAGCAAGTTTTAGCAAAGATAAATGCTGCATTTGTTGATTTTGCAGGACCGCAAAGACCTTCACGATATCCACAAGGAAGACCTGCATTTACATTAGCAAAAGCTCTTGTAGTAGCACGTGCTTCAAAATATGTGGATAAAGCATCACCCATACCAGATACTAAGAAACGTACTGGTGCATTTGCAATAACTGTTGTATCAATCAAAATAACACTTGGGCTTTGTTTGAAATATGCATAATCATCAAAAGCTCCATCTGGAGTATATAATACAGCAGAATGACTAGTTGGAGCATCAGTTGCTACAATTGTAGGTACGATAATCAAAGCATCACCTTGAGCTACACATTTTGCTGTATCGATAGCTTTACCGCCACCAAGACCAATAGTGCAATCGCATTTATTTTCTTTAGCTACTTCCTGTAAACGAGCTACTTCTTGTCTAGAGCATTGACCACTAAAAGAGCTTGTTACAAATTTTACACCGAATTTTTCTGCTGTTTTATCTAATTTATCTTGAACACGTGCAATATCATCTGGATGAGCAATTAATAATGCTGTTTTTCCATAAGTAGATACAAAATAACCTAAATTTAAAAGTTCATCTTCACCTTGAACATATTTTGTTGGACAAATAAACGCTTTTCTCATTATAATTACCTCTTTATCGTAAAACTAATCGAACAATTATTTAATTACTTTATATACAGCTACGCAATCTTCCATACCATAGCCTTCATTATCAGCTTTTTCAAAATAAGATTTTGCCAATTTTGTAAATTCTGCACTATATCCCCATGCATCGCCCATTTCACAACCTAAGCGAACATCTTTTAATGCAAGTTTAACACCAAAACGATTTGCATAATCATTAGCAAGCATTAAAGGTCCTCTCATATGAAGCTGAGCTGAATCCGCTCCAGTTTCTGCCAATAATTTTTGGAATAAATTACCTTCAATACCAGCTTTTTCACAAAGACGCATACCTTCGGATAATACAGCTAAATTTGTCATACCAACCATATTACTAATTAATTTAAAAGCATATGCTTGAGTTGCTCCCCCCATATAATATACAGGGCTACCAACGATTTCCAAAATTTCTTTTACTTTTTCAAAAGTTTCTTTTTTACCACCAGCAAAAATAGGCTGTTCTGCTTTTTCTGCTTGAGCAGGACCTTTACCAAGTGGACAACCCATAAAGCCAATGCCTCTTGCTGCTGCAAAGTCTTCTAATTCTTGAGCTGTTTGTGGATCAATAGTGCTTACATCAATATAAACACTGCCTTCTTTCATTTTATTTAATAAACCATTTTCACCAATCATAGTAGATTTAATATGCACAGGCAATGGCAAGCTTGTAAATACTACATCACAATCAGCTAATTCATCTGCAGATTTTACACCCACACCTGTTGTACCTACTGCTAAAGTTCTTTTGATACTTTCTTCATTTAAATCAAAAACTTTTACTTCTTTACCAGCTCTAATTAAATTTCTAGCTAAAGGGCCACCCATTAAGCCTAATCCAATATATCCGATTTTCATTTTATTTACCCCTATTCTTATAATGTTCAAAATTAATATTCAAAAACTCTTATTTTCAAAAGATTACACATAATTTTTACTTCATCTACGATATCGCCATAAGCAATAACAAAATGTGGTTCCCAACCATCTTTAACGAAGTTTTTTAACATATGCTGCTGCATTACCATTTTCAGGTCTTACTGTTACAGATGTACCATAGAATTTTTGTGGTTCATCTAAAGCTTCACCTTTATAAATGAACATTCTATAACCATCTTTATCTTTACCCAATCTTAAAACAGTAACTTTACCTGCTTTTAAGCCAAAATCCATTACTGGGCCAATTTTTCTATTAGGATGTACGCCTAATTTAGCACCACAAGACGCATTTGCTAAAGAACTTGCGCCTGCTCCGCAATGCCAATAAACAATACTATCACAAGCTTCATCAATAGCTACTGGATCACCAAAATATGTTGCAGTATTAGTTAATTTACTGCCGATAAACATACTGATAGCACCGCCAATATCAGTTTCACAAGATGATGGAATATTATTGTCATTTAACATGGACAATACTGCACAAACAGGAGCTCCAAAACCAGTGAAGAAATCAGGCCAACAACGAGAAGCTAATGCGCCTATTTTGTTTTCATCAACAAAGGCTTGGAAAGCTTTTCTAAGTCTTGCATATTTTTCCATATTTTCCTGTGGAATATTTACGTTTATTGTACGGCTATTTAATTCTTCTAAATCTTTTGCAAGTTCTTCGCTTGTATAAGATTTAGCTTTTTCCATGATGCTTGCTGCTTCTACACGAGCAACTCTGCTACCTAATGCACCTACTAAATCAGTTTCATTAATAGCACCAAAGCCAAAACCTGCTGGCTGATTACCAACTACACCAATAACTAATTCTTTTAAATCATTGATTAAAGTTATAGCTTTATTGTATTTTGTAAATTCATCAATTACAGATTGTTCATCTGGATTACCAAATGACAAAATTCAAAACTCTCTATCTTGTGTATACACACTATTACCAGCAGAAAATGCTCCTGTTAAAGAATTTAATTTTAATCTTGTTCCATCAATAGATGGTTCTCTGATTGCCCAAATAATCACAGGACATTTAAATTTACGCATTAATTCATACATAAATTCAGAACCGATAAATGTTGTACATTGATAAATAATTAAATCTGCTTTATCTACTTCATCTAAATAAGCTGTTAAATCAGCTGGATCAGTTATTAAAGTTTCTGGTACTTTTATATCTTCAAAAAATATTTTTTTAAAACATTTACAGAGTTTTTAAAACTTTCTTCTGCACTAGGCATATAAAAAGTAGTTCTCGCTAATGGAACAAATACCTGCCTTAATCGCCATAATATATACACGTCCTTTTTTTGATTTCATATCGCTTAAAGATAAATACTTATCATCAAAATTGCCAATAATTGGCATAATCCATTCTTTAAAATCTTTCGTCATTTGTTTATTTTTAGCATCATAAAAATCATCAGGCACTTTCTTTTCTTTGCCACCAACATCTTCTAAAGCAATAGTATAATAATCTTCATTATTATCTGCCAAACAAATCATTTCATTATCATGATTATCTTTTAATGCTTCAATAGTTACAAATCCTATTTTATAAGCTTTTTGCTCATCAATATCTGAACGTAGTGCCCCAAAACATCTCTGTGCCATAGTTAAATCTTGAGCACGTGCCTTTAAATTTAATTTTTCACTGATAAGTGATGCTAAATAAGTGGAAGCTCCACCATAAATTTTGCTTGCCTGTTTTACATCAGCAAATGGATTTGAACCAACTGGATTTCCTTCGCTATCATGAATACCTTCACCAATAACAGCTACTACAAAACCGTTTTCTTCATATACTTTTTTTACATCTTCTACAAATTCAGCTTCATTAAAATCATGTTCTGGTAAATAAATTAAATGTGGTGCACCTTTTTCACTTCTTTTAGCAAGCATACTAGCAGCTGCTAACCACCCAACAGAACGTCCCATAACTTCAATAATGCGAACTTGTTCAAATGTCTTCATAGATTCAAGGTCAACGCTTATATCTCTAACTAATTGCGCAATATATTTAGCAGCACTACCAAAACCTGGGCTATATTCAATACCAAACATATCATTATCTACTGTTTTTGGTGAACCAACTACTACTAAATCTATATTTTGTTCTACTGCTGATTGATGAATTACTTTCGCTGCATACATAGTTCCATTTCCACCAATCATTATTAAAGCATCTATTCCTAATTCATTTAATTTTTGAGGAATTGCTTTAAAAATTTCTTTAGTCAAAAACATTCGACTTGAACCTAAAAACATAGCTGGAGTATTTCTTAATTTATCAATCTGTTCTTTTGTCAAAACTGATAAATCTATAATTTTATTATTTAATAAACCCTCAAAACCATTTAATAATCCATATATTGTTAAACCACTTGCTTTAGCATTTTCAACAATACCAGCTAAAGTGGAATTTATAACTGCACTACAACCTCCAGTTTGTACAACAGCTATCTTATTTACTTTTTTATTTGTTGTCATACTAACTGTCATCTCAAATCTACCTCATCTTATTTCAATTCAGATTTCCAGCCTTCAGCAAAAAATCTTAAATTTTGTTCTACTGTATTTGCTACTGCTTCTTTTGCTTTTTGTGGAATATTTACAAAATCATATGCTTCTTTATCTTGTAAATGTAAGTTAGTAAAAGTATCCATGAAGGAACGTTTAATTTCTGTACCAATATTTACTTTCTTTACGCCTAAATCAATACATTTTGCAAATTGTTCTTTACTTAAACCAGTACCACCATGTAATACAAGTGGAGTATCAATTAATTTTGCAGTTTCTTCTAAAACATCATAATGTAAATTTGGAACACCTTTATATAATCCATGAGCATTTCCAATGGATAATGCCATTGCATCTACATTTGTTAATTCTACAAATTTAGCTGCATCTTTTGGATCTGTAACTTTTGCATTAGCTACTGATTCACCATCTTCAATACCTGCTAAAGCCCCTAATTCAGCTTCTACAGATACGCCTACTGCATGAGCAGCTTCTACTACTTTTTTAGTAAGTGCTACATTTTCTTCAAATGGTAAATGAGAACCATCAATCATTACAGAACTGAAACCTAATTGAATAGCTTTCATACATAATTCAAAAGATTTTGAATGGTCTAAGAATACAGCAGCTGGAACTTTTGCTTCCTGAGCTAATTTAACCATCAATTTTCCTACTTCGAAATTACCTGGTTTACTTAATGGACCGCTACCAATCATTAAAATAACTGGCATGTTAACTTTTTCTGCTCCCGCTATAATTCCTTGAGCTGTAAATAAATCATATGTACTAAATGCACCTACAGCACCTTTATCTTTTATATTTCCTAAAAGTTCTTTTAATGTAACTAAAGCCATATTATTACCACCTTATCATATTTAAATCATTTTCAACAAAATTAAAATTATCCTTATCTATTATTATACTCATTGAAATATATTTTTCAAGATATATTTTAGAGTATAGGTCTCCCCTTTTTTTAGAAGACCTATACCATTTGATTAACCAATTACTATTTCTTTATTTATCTGATTTTTATGCAAAGTTATATTATAACGATATCTATCTGCTCTATAAACATTATATGCATATTCTATAGGAACATTGTCTTGATAGCTTAATCGTTCCATCAACAATACAGGCTCTCCTTTTTTTATATCCAAAAGAGTTGCCTCTTCTTTAGATGCAGCTTTCGCTGAAATTGTTTCTTCCGCTTTAGTCAATTGTACATTTAAAAATCTATCAGCAATTTCATATACACCTGTATTAGATAAATCATATTTAGCTAATTCTTTACCATATTCTAATTTCCAAAAACTATTAACATAAATCAATTTTTTATCATTTATTTTATGCAATTTCTTTATTAACATAACTTTTTCTTCATTTAATAATTTTACTTCAGGAAATTTTTTCAACAAAGCTTCATCTACATCAACTTCTATGATATCTAAAACTTCAGCTTTAGGCACAAATCCCTTATTTGTCATTTCTTCGAAAAAGCCTGTCAATTTACCTAATTCTTCTTTTATTGGTTCTTTTTTGATAAAAGTCCCTTTACCTGGTTGTCTTTCGATCCAACCTTCTTCAACTAACTGTTTTACTGCTCTACGAACAGTTGTTGCACTGACTTTGTATTTTTCCATAATTTCCCTATCAGTAGGAAATAAATCTCCAATATTCCAAGAACCGCTTTGTATATAATTTCTTAATTCATTTGCTAATTGATAATGTAATTGAATAGGCGCTGATTTACTAAAAGCCATTTCTTTTTCTCCTCACAATAATACTCTTAATTAATACTTTTTCTATTTTAACATATTTTTAATGTATATTTTCAATGTAAGGAGATATTTTTTCTATTTTTCTATAGTTTTATTGCTTAGCTTGTTGGCTTTTTCTTTTTTGTAATTCAAATAATAATTCTCTAAATCTTTGATCACTTAATTTGTAGAAGAAGCCCATTACAATAATAGTTGCAATAGCAAGTACACCTGGATAGATAAACATCAAGCCTCTAATACCTTCTAATGCTTCTAAAGATTGAACAGCATTTGGCACATAACCTACCATTGTTAATACTAAACCTGGTACAAAGCCAGCTACTGCCTGAGAGCATTTTCTAAAGAAAGTAAAGAAGGAATATACAATACCTTCAGCTCTTACACCTGTTTTATATTCACCATATTCAACAGCATCTGCTACTAAAGCCCAGTTTAAGCTATTTACAAAAGAACTACCAAAGAAAGCAACACAAGAGAATACGATAAACATTGTTGGATCTGTTACAAATAAATAGTTGATAATATCACCAACAGCCCATACAGCACAACCAAACATATATGTTTGTTTTCTACCACCAAGCCATTTTACCATATGAGTTACTAAAGCAACACCGATAAATACACAACCAATACTGAAGAAGCCCATATAAGGAATGATTGTCATATCATTTAAAATGTATTGGCAATAATATACCTGTACAGCTAATTTTACGTTAAAAGCTGAGAATGTGAATAAGTTTACTAAACATAAAATTAATAATGGAGAATTTTTCAAAATAGATTTAAATGCAGTTCCTAAATGAACACGTTCATGAACTTTTCTATCTACTTTTACATGTTCTTTAATATTTAAAGCACAATATAATGTAACCAAAACACCCATTATAGCAAAAACACAAGCGGCTACGAAATAACCTGTTTCTTCACTATCAAATAACAACACAATTGGCATAAATGCAACTGTTGTAATCAACAAACCTGTATTACTACCAGCTTGACGGAAAGCTGCTAATTGTGAACGTTCCAATGGATCTTGTGTCATTACAGAAGCAATAGAACCAAATGGAATATTTACGATACTATATGTTAAACCAAATAACATATATGATGCATACGCAAATATCAATTTCCCAGTAACACTAAAATCTGGATTGGTAAAACAAACTACGGTCATTAATCCCAATGGTATAAGTCCATAAATCATAAATGGTCTAAATTTACCTAATTTTTTTACTGCTAAATTTACCTGAGTCTACTACTGTACCCACAGACATATCGGCAAAAGCATCAAAAACTTTACTTACTAAGAAAATAGAACCTGCCCAAATAGCTGGCAAACCTAATATATCTGTATAGAACTTTAATAAATATATCTGCCCTAAATCGAATAAAAAGTTATTACCAACATCTCCTAATCCATAAGCAATCTTTTCCTTCAACTTTAATTTTGTAGTTGAAACAGTCTGTTCTAAACTACTCATTATAACTACTCCCCCCTTAGTTATTAAATGTTTACTTATCTTAATAGAAATCACTTAATTTCTATTTTGTAACTACAGTTAAATTCTTCATTTGATTTCAATTTACAAATTTCTTCTTTTCTGAAAAATCTACATATTTATCTTTTACATCTGGTAAACCATTCCAAGGCTCAATGCAAACAAATGGTGCCCCCTGCGGTTTTGTCCAAAATCCTACATTATTGAAATTATTAAAATATACTCTTACGAACTTACCAGATTTTTTACTTTTCAAAGTAACATATTTTGATTTAATTTGCTTCAACAAAATTAAATCTTTTTCAAATAATTTTTTACTTATATGCTAAAGTATCTTCATCATTTAATAAATCTGCTGTTTCGTTATTAATAATTCCGTTACTCAGAAAATGTCTTTTAGCAGTTTCTTTTTGTTCAAAAATTAATTCATAATATTCAAAATCATCTGTTTTCTCTAATGGGCAATTATAAGCAGTATGTAAACCTAGAGCAAAAAAATATATCTTTATTCGCATCTTCTAGATTTTTTTACTGTGTAATTCACCTGTAATCCATTTTTCTAATAATACATATTCTAATTGTAAAGAGAATTTAAATGGATATACTTTTAAGCTTTCATCATTATAAATTAATTCATAAATAACAC
>ENA-OQEL01000569-OQEL01000569.1-human-gut-metagenome-genome-assembly--contig:-NODE-569-length-12631-cov-3.915707_pt1 | contig 12631 bp, 12 predicted proteins | sample MGYA00242796_ERZ504637 | MGnify/ENA primary metagenome ERZ504637 (study PRJEB26092, sample SAMD00036306) | human gut metagenome | host: Homo sapiens | study: EMG produced TPA metagenomics assembly of... | reverse complement strand
GGCTTCCCGGTGATCGAAGGCCTGCTCAACGCAGTGCATCTCGACCATCTCATCGAACTGGAAGTCAGCGAAGACGAGCTGCTCAAGCACACTGGCGAACAGATCGCACTGACCAGCTGGGCCGAAAGTATAGTGGATGTGTATCTTCCGGATTTTAAATATATGGACAGTACGCTTTCGGCAAGGTATTCAAGGGCAAAAGATTATCCGTCTGTCGCAAAGCAGGCGCTTTCAGAGATGGTCAGGCAGCAACCGGATGTCGTGAATTGACGATTCGACAGGACTCATACAAAAGGGAGTTATTGTGCGACAGCTTCTACTGCCGGGACATGTGAATGATGCAAAGGATGTACTTAAGTACCTGTATGATACATATCATGATCACGTATATATAAGCATGATGAGCCAGTTTACGCCGATTGCACTAAAGGATTATCCTGAGATAAACCGCACAGTGACAAGGAGAGAGTATGAAAGGCTTGTTGACTATGCCCTCGAAATAGGAATCACGAATGCATTTATACAGGAGGGTGACGTGGCAAAGGACAGCTTCATTCCGGCATTTGACTGTGAGGGAGTATAATATTTACCGTTTTTCTTAATAAAATAGTAAGAATTGGCAGGCAAAAATGACTGGATTTTGTGACGCCGGTGTAGTACTATGGTTATGTGATATTTTTTAGCTGTGAAGGTACTGAACAGTTACGATATTTTGTTATTACTCACATCCCGGTGTGACAGACGATAATGTTTTTAATCACACAGGATACATCATTCAATAGAGGATACAGTGATGAAAAATATAGAAGAACAGCAGATAATAATTGAATGTCCGAATACTATCTTTCATCTATACATTGACAGTGAGGATGAGCTTTCAAAGGTTAAGGTGTTTATGAACAATATGAAGAATGTTGATTCGATAAGTCTGCATGATATATACAACTGGTGCAACAGACAGCATGTGCAGTACACGACGACATTTAATTATGACAGTAAAATGACCTTGACAGAAATGATAAAATCCTACATATTTTACTTCAGACAGAAGCTTAGATATGTAAATAATAGTGATAGGATGATAGAAACATGAGATACCCTGAATTTCTAAAGGATAGAGGAACAATAGGCTTTGTGGCGCCTTCGATGGGCTGTACAACAGAGCCGTACAGGAGTGCCTTTGACAATGCCATTAAAAGGTTTCACAGCATGGGTTATAAGACGATAGAGGGACCTAACTGCAGGTGCGACAGTGGCATAGGCATCAGCAATACACCTAAGAAGTGCGCAGAAGAGCTGAACGAGAGCTATGCTTCTGCTGATAGTGATGTGCTTATATCCTGTGGTGGTGGCGAGCTGATGTGCGAGGTAGTGCCTTATATTGATTTTGAGCGCGTGAAGCAATCAAAGCCGAAATGGTACATGGGCTATTCCGACAACACGAATTTCACATTTTTGGAGGCTACTATTGCAGATACAGCAGGTATTTACGGACCGTGTGCGGGCAGCTTTGGCATGGAGGTGTGGCATGAGTCACTTACCGATGCGTTTGATCTGCTTTGTGGCAGGAAGCTTTCATTTACCAATTACCCTATGTGGGAGAAGGAATCGATAAAGGATGAGAATGCTCCGTTTGTGGGCTACAACCTGACCGAAAAGTCGTGCATCAGCTCTATTCCTGCGGTGGCAAAGGAAAGCAGGCTTACCATGAGAGGCAGGCTGCTTGGTGGCTGCATGGATTGTCTTATCAATCTGCTTGGTACATCGTTTGACCATGTAAGGGAATTTAATGAGCGCTACAGTGATGATGGTATCATATGGTTCCTTGAGGCGTGTGACCTTAATGTGATGGGCATGAGAAGGGCTATGTGGCAGATGAAAAATGCAGGATGGTTTTCAAATGTAAAGGGCTTTCTTATCGGACGCCCGGCGCACTTCGGAGAGGAAATGTTTGGCATAGACCACAGACAGGCGCTTTCATCACTGCTTAGAGAGTTTAATGTGCCAATTATCATGGATCTGGATATAGGTCATATGTCACCAATGATGCCTGTGGTATGCGGAAGCATGGCAGATGTCAGCTTCGACGGAAACAGCTTTACAATTTCGTATGATATAGAGCAGTAGATTGGAGGAAAAATGATTAGATCAATAAAGAAAAAAGCAAAGAGTATTGTATGTAGCGTGCTTGCTGCGGTGACATTGTTTACAATGAATCCGGCTGTATTTGCAACAGAGACAGCTACGCAGACTGATACAGTTTCAAGCGTTGATGTATCAGGTAGTGACAGCAGTGACGCAGCTGATAAGAGTAACACAGACAGTACTGCAGACAGCACAACGACAGCCGGCAGTGAGGCAAACGACAAGGTGACCATCAGCAATAATGATAAGCCATACTTAAGTCTTGGAGCAGACCTCACACCGGATCAGAGAGCGACAGTGCTTGGATTTATGGGCAATCGAGCTCACCGATCTGGACAAATACGATGTGGTCTATGTAAATAATGATGAGGAGCACAAGTACCTCGATTCATACATCAGCAAGAGCGAGATTGGCACAAGGTCACTTTCCTCAGTACTCATTACAGAGGATAAAAACGGGCGCGGGTCTTAGTGTTTCCACGCACAATATCAATTACTGTACGGTAGGAATGTACAAGAATGCGCTTGCCACAGCAGGCATAGCTGATGCTAAAATCATAGTCGCAGGACCTTTCCCTATTTCAGGAACGGCAGCACTTGTAGGCACACTAAAGGCATACGAGGAGATGACAGGCAAGAAGCTTGACGACAAGGTGACAGACGCAGCGATGGATGAGCTTGTCACAACAGGAGAGCTCAACAAGAGCATTGACGGCGATTCGCAGGATATCGAGGCAATGATTGCAGACCTAAAGAAGCAGCTTGCCAATGGAAAGCTCAAGGATGAGAGCCAGATAAAGGATGCGATAAAGGAGGCTGCAAAGGATTACGACCTGAAGCTTTCTGATGATGATATTGCAAAGCTTACATCTCTTTTAATGAAGCTAAAGGATGCCAATATCGACTGGGATTCAGTCATCGACCAGGCACAGGACTGGGCATCAAAGCTTGGCGATAAGATAAATGACCCGGGCTTCTGGGAAAAGCTTGGTAACTTTTTCATGGATTTATGGGATAAGATAAAATCCCTGTTCAGCTAGAAAAAGCTACAGGAGACAGTAAGAATAAGCAGAATATGAATCAGGCAACTCCCTGAAACGTAAGCATGAGCTGCACGTTTAAGGGAGTTTTTTATCATTAATAAAAAAATAATAAATTTCTGCCGAATACATTGATACAAAGGTCATATTCTATTATAATTAAATGGATAATGGATTAATGTAAACAATGCACATAAGAAAGATGGGATTTGATGATAAAGATTAATAAATTTCTGGCAGTCTCTGTCGTAACATTGTCATTAGCTGCTTGTGACCTGGCACCATACAGCAGCATAGCAGTCTATGCGGATCAGGCGGCTAAGGTTGTGTGTGATGAGAGATACTGGGTAGCGGCGAGAAGCGGACCGGGCACAGAGTATGAGCTGGAGCACAAGCTTTCAAACGGCAAGGATATTACTATTCTTGAGCAGACTACAGGTGCAGACGGCAAGGTGTGGTACAAGGCAAAGTACAATCTGGCAGCAAATAATGAGGAGTGTGTAAGCTATATCAGGTCTGATTTTGTATCAGCAGGTACCAGCACAGCTGCATCAGACAATGCGCAGACAGGGGATGCTTCAGCAGACACCGGCAATGCGGATGCCATACAGCAGAATAATGAGGAACAGCTTGCCCTTGCAACCGCATCGGGAGCATATGCTACAGGTACGATTACAGGTGGCAATGTGTATGTCCGCAATGCAGCAGGCACATCCGGCACTACAAAGGTTGTCTCACTCAACTGGAACCATCAGGTTGACATAATTGGAGAGACCAGGGTAAACGGTGTGGTATGGTATAATGTCAAGGGTACTTTAAACGGCAAGGCATTTACGGGCTGGACTATCAGTACATATATAAAGGTGACATACAATAATAGCGGAGACAATACTGATTTTGTCACGGCTATGAAGAATGCAGGCTTTCCTGACAGTTATATTGCAAACCTTACAGCTCTTCACAATAAGTATCCAAGCTGGACATTTGAGGCTGTAAATACAGGTTTGAATTGGGATACGGTGATTGAAAATGAAAGTGTAAACGGACTTAATCTGGTATCCAAATCAGCAGACAATGCCAAGAAATCCACAGCTGCCGGAGCATATAACTGGTCAACAAATACGTGGGTTGAGTACGAACCGGGATGGGTGTCAGCAAGCAGTGCCTATATTGCTTATCTCATGGATCCAAGGAATTTTCTTGATGAGACCAATAATTTTTCAGTTTCAGAGTCTGGCATACAGTCCGAATGAGGCACTTGAAGGTGTCAAGTCCATAGTAAAAGGCACATTTATGGAGGGAACAAAGACCTATTCCAACAATGGCGAGAAAATCAATTATGCAAGCACATTCATGGATGTGGCAAAGAGCAGTGGAGTAAGTGCATACCATATAGCATCGCGTATAAAGCAGGAGCAGGGACAAAAGGGAACGAGCCCTCTTATTTCGGGTACATATTCCGGATATGAAGGATATTATAATTATTTTAATTTTAGTGCAACCGGAAACACGAAGGCACAGATTTATAAAAATGGTCTGTCTTTTGCCAAGAAGCAGGGCTGGAATACAAGAGCAAAGTCCATAAACGGCGGAGCTGTAAAGGTGGGCAGCAATTATATAAATAAGGGTCAAAATACACTGTATTTTGAGAAGTTTAATGTAGTAAATACGAGCTCGCTGTATTTCCATCAGTACATGGGCAATGCCACAGCGGCTCTTACTGAGGGACAGAGTCTGGCTAAAGGATATTCAGACAAGAATCAGGCTTTTGTATTTAAAATACCTGTATACAACAATATGCCATCGTCAGCAGTGGGCTTCGATAAAGCTGGCGATACCAATAACTATCTGCAGTCGCTTGCGATAAGTGGTGTAACACTCACACCGGCCTTCAATGGAGCGACAACAAGCTATTCAGCAGTTGTTTCAAATGCCATAAGCTCAGTGACTGTTTCGGCAGATGCAGTTTCAGGAAACAGTGGTGTTTCAGGCACAGGAAGCTATTCGCTTGCTGTCGGAAATAATACAATTAAGGTAAAATGCAAGTCGCAAAGCGGTGATACAAGAACATACACTATCAATATAAACAGGCAGGCGGCATCTGCAAATAATGCAGGTGGCAATAATAATCAGAACAATAATAACCAAAATAATACAGATGTAAACATAACATCAGGTAAATACAGTATAGGTACTTATATTACAGGCATTGAGCCTGGAACCGGTGCAGCTGATTTTGTGAAGAATATAGCAGTATCAGCATCAGGTACTGTAAAGCTTTTGACAAGCTCAGGCTCAGAAAACAGCGGAAAGATTGCAACAGGCAATAAAGTGGCTGTTTATGATGCTTCAGGTAATCTGAAAAAGACATACGATATTGTTATATATGGAGATATCAATGGTGATGGTGCTGTAAATGCTCTTGATATGATTAAGCTCAACAGACATATTTTAGGAAAGGGAACACTCACAGGTGCTTATCTGGAGGCAGCTGATGCTAACAGAAAGCGTGATGGTGGAAATGCCCTTGATATGATAATCATGAACAGACACATACTGGGCAAATCAAAGATATCGCAGAATTAGAAATGTGAGGAAAGATATGAAGAAATTATTTGGATGTATATTATCACTTGTTGTGGCGGTGATGCTTGTTTTCACACCTGCCGAGCATGTATATGCGCAGGGACTTGGTCTCAGTGTCAGCTCAAGCTCTATAGCTGTTGGAAAAACAGTTAAGGTGACTGTTTCCATGCCGTCCGGATAATTTTGGCACTGTAGTTATCTCAAGCTCTGATGAGGGAGTATTGAGTAACTGGGGGGGATGGTGTGGCCAATATTGGTGACGCCGCAGGATATCCCACATCGCAGTCATTTTCATTTACGGCGAAGGCTGCAGGAAGCTGCACTATAAAGGCATATTGTACAGTTGTAGGAGATGCAGAGGGCAACGATGCCGGAGGTACAATTACCGGTGCCAGCACGAAGGTGACGGTAACAAGTGCTTCATCAAACAATGATTCAAACAGCAACAAGGATAACAAGGACAATTCCGGCAGCAATACCGGCAATGACAGCAATGCAAATAAAGATAATGAAAACAAAGAGGAAAAGAAATCCTCAAACGCATCTCTTGGTTCGCTTGTTATCTCAGCAGGTACGCTTTCCCCTGAGTTTTCTGCTGCGACAAAGGATTACACAGCTACAGTAGATTACAGCTGTTCAAGCCTTGCGGTTACAGCAAATCCGGCTGATTCCAAGGCGAGTGTGACATCCGTCACAGGCAATGATTCACTTGAGGTTGGAGAGAATACGGTAAGCGTTGTTGTGACAGCAGAGGATGGCAGCACAAGCACATACAATATAGTTGTTACTAGAAGAGCCGAGGATGATCCGGAGAATGCAGATAAGCAGGATAACTGGAAGAAGTTTGATATAAATGGCACAGAGTGGACTATGGTAAATGACATTCCGGAGGATGTTGTTCCTGAAGGCTTTGAGCACTCAAAGACAGTGATTGACGGACTTGAATACAATACCCTTCATGGCACCTTCGGTGATATCACGCTTGTGTATTTACAGTCGGAAAGCGGCAATGGGCTTTTTGTATATGATGCAGCACAGAATGCAGCATATGAGTTTGTCCGTATCAATTCAGAGTCGCATTTTATAGTGGTTTTACTGCCTAAGGTGGATGATGTGCCTGAGGGATATAATGAGATATCGCTCTCTATAGAGGGCAAGGGTGTGGCAACAGCCTACCAGACCAAAGTCGAAAAAACGATGATCAGACAAAGGATTTTTACCTCGTATACGCTATGAATGACAATGGTGAGAGTGGCTGGTACACATATGATAGCGTAGATGGCACATATATGAGAACTGAGCTTGGTACACCTACAGTGGCACAGGAGGAAAACGATACAACAATGAGTGAGCTTGTCCCGGGAATTGCCAATAAATATCTTGTTTTAGCTGCAATACTGGTTCTTATTATCATTATTCTGTTACTGTTGCTTATTGTATCAGCTGTGAAAAACAGAAAATATAAGGCAATGGACTATCATGATGACGATGATGATGTAGATGATGCAGCAGAAGATGTATCAAATGAAGCTTTGGAAGAAACAACTGATGAAACTGCGGACGAGATAGCAGATGAGCCGGAAGAAGAGGTTACAGAAGAGTCGTTAGATGAAGTGGCAGAAGAGTCGGTGGATGAAGTGGCAGGAGAAGCTGCAGAAGAGTCGGCAGGTGAAGCCGCAGAAGAAACAGCGGAAGGTGCTGCAGATGAGCAAAAGATGGCTACGGATGAAAATATATCAAATGCATCCTATGTCGGAAGAACCGTAGAAATTACACCTGATTCTAAGAAAGCTGTTGAGAATGAAAACTCTGAGTTTGATTTAAAAGACGATTCAAGGCAGGAAAACGTTTCTGACACAGAAAACGATGCTGATGAGGATGCTTTAAAGAATCAGCTTCAAATGGCACTTGATGGCTTTGTCAATGAGGGAAATAAGCTGTCTGAGACTATAGACAGCAGTGCAAAGGATGATAATGAAGATGACAGCGAAGATGATGATTTGCAGTTCATCGACTTAAATTAGTGAATATGACTGGAGGATATGACTTGAAACCATATACAAGTAAGGCTAAAAAAGCAATAGATTTGGCTGCACGTATATCAAAGAAAATGAATTACAGCTATGTTGGAACAGAGCACATACTGGCTGGCCTTATAAAAGAGGGCACCGGTGTGGCAGCTGAGGTTCTAACAGCCTGCAATGTGGAATATGATAAGCTTATTTCGATGATTGAAGACCTGATTTCACCGGGGGATAACATCGAAGTGATGGACAGGGATGGCTATTCACCAAGGACACAGAGAGTATTGGAGCGTGCATCGGAGGAAGCCGATAGATTTGAGTGCAATGAGATAGGTACAGAACACTTGCTGATGGCTATAGTACTGCAGGGAGACTGTGCAGCTGCAAGACTTTTAAACACCATGGGTGTTAACAGTCAGAAGATGTTTATAGATATTCTTGGTGCGATGGGTGAGGATCCGTCTGCATACAGGGATCTGATGAAAAGCTATGGTACATCATACAATTCTGCGACTCCTGTATTAGATCAGTATTCCAGAGATTTGACAGATATGGCAGAGGCAGGGCTTCTTGACCCTGTTATAGGCAGGAAAAAAAGGAGATGGAGCGCGTTATCCAGATACTTTGCCGCCGTGGCGAAAAAACAATCCATGTCTGATTGGAGAGCCGGGAGTGGGCAAGACTGCTATAGTAGAAGGACTTGCGCAGGATATAGTCAGTGGCAATGTTCCGGATATTCTTTTGGGAAAGAGACTGGTTTCCCTTGATATGTCCGGGCTTGTAGCCAAATCAAAGTACCGTGGTGAGTTTGAGGAGCGTATCAAGAAGGTGATAAGCGAGGTTTCAAATGCCAAAAATGTACTGCTTTTCATTGATGAGCTTCACACTATAATAGGTGCAGGAGGAGCAGAAGGCTCGTTAGATGCATCTAACATATTAAAGCCGGCACTTGCCAGAGGCGAGGTACAGGTAATCGGCGCCACTACCATAGAAGAGTACCGCAAATACGTGGAAAAGGATGCTGCGCTTGAGCGCCGTTTCCAGCCGGTGATGGTTGAGGAGCCTGGTGTGGATGAGACAATAGAGATACTCACAGGATTAAAGGGACTCTATGAAAAGCATCATGGTGTCATCATAACAGATGAGGGTGTGAAAGCAGCAGTAAACCTTTCTGCACGATATATAAATGACAGATTTTTACCTGATAAGGCGATAGACCTGATGGATGAAGCGGCAGCCAGGATAAGGCTTAAGAATCTGACATCATCTGACGAGCTGCTTGCTCTGAAAAAAGAGATAACAGATATGCAGAATCGGGTGGAAAATGCTTTGTCGAAAGGAGATCTCGCAGCTGCCGGCGCGCTTATGTCAGAAAAGGAAGTACTTGAAAATAAACAGCAGAAGCTTATGAGAAAGAACCGTCGCACAGGAGCCAAAAACCAGCCTGTAGTCGGCGAAAATGAGATAGCGGATGTAGTATCGGGATGGACCAAAATACCTGTAAATAAGCTTACAGAGTCAGAGGCAGGACGACTTGCAAAGCTTGAACAGATACTTCACAAGCGTGTAATAGGACAGGAGGAGGCTGTTTCTGCTGTCGCAAAGGCAGTCAGACGAGGCCGTGTTGGTTTAAAGGATCCTAAGAAGCCGATTGGCTCATTCCTGTTTTTGGGACCGACAGGAGTAGGTAAGACGGAGGTGTCAAAGGCGCTTGCTGAGGCTGTCTTTGGCAAAGAAGATGCCATGATACGTGTTGACATGTCAGAGTACATGGAAAAGCATAGTGTTTCAAAGATGATTGGTTCACCACCGGGATATGTGGGCCATGAGGAGGGCGGACAGCTCTCAGAGAAGGTCAGACGCAATCCTTTTTCTGTTATACTGTTTGATGAGATAGAAAAAGCACATCCTGATGTGTTCAATATACTTTTACAGGTGCTTGATGATGGCAGAATCACTGATTCACAGGGGCGCACGGTTGATTTCAAGAATACAATAATCATCATGACATCAAATGCAGGAGCTTCTTCTATTATAGAACCAAAGCGCCTTGGCTTTGGCGCTGGTGAGGATGAAAAGCAGGATCACGAGCGTATGAAGAACAGTGTCATGGAGGAGGTCCGCCGTATATTTAAACCTGAATTTTTGAACAGAATCGACGAGACTATTGTATTTAGAGCTCTCAACAAGGATGACATGAAGCATATAGTGACACTTCTTGTAAAGGAGCTTAAGAAACGCTGTAAAGAACAGCTTGATATAGAGCTCACAGTGCGCGACAGTGCAAAATCCTTTATCGTGGATAAAGCCTATGACAGAAAATATGGCGCAAGACCTCTTAAACGAAAACTTCAGGAGGAGATTGAAGACCGTATGTCAGAGGATATTATTACCAGCAAAATTAAGCGCGGCGATAAGGTAATAATTTCTACGAAAAACAAACAAATTTCATTGACTGTTGAGTAGAATTGGATTTATAATTAATATATCAATATAGCTACGGGAGGATAAAAATGGCTGTAATAAGTGAATTAATCCGTACTGAGGAAAACGGAAAGCTCAGCTTCGGAGATTATACATTGGCTGCAAAGGCAAAGCTTGACAATTTTGAGAAGGATGGAGATATCTATAAGGTAAAGACCTTTAAGGAGATTACAAAGCTCGAAAGAAACGGACTCTTTGTATACGAGTCTGTTCCGGGAACAGCGGTTATGGATTTCGAGGAGACTGCTGATACAGTGACATTTACTGTGGAGGGACCTGAGGATGCTCAGATTACTCTTGGCCTTGAAGAGGAGACAGAGTACGAAATTGATATAGCTGGAGCTGTTGCAGGTACTATGAAGACAAATCTCGGCGGCAAGCTCAGCTTAAGCGTAGAGCTTGAGGGTGTTGATTCAGTCGATATCAAAGTATCAAGAAAATAGAGCATATTTTTAGCCCGGTGAAAGCCGGGCTTTTTGTATTTTTATAAAGGAGAACAATATGGCAAAAGGAAAGACCTCTGTATTTTTCTGCCAGGAATGTGGTTATGAATCGGCAAAATGGATGGGACAGTGCCCGGCCTGTAAGGAATGGAATACATTTGTAGAGGAGACCGTAGATAAAAAGTCGATAAGCTCGTCGGGAAAAGTAAAAAAAGAATCAAAGGCGGCACAGGTTCTGCCTCTCTCGGCAGTAAAAAGCGAGAAAGAGGAGCGTATAGTGACAGGTATAGCCGAGTTTGACAGAGTACTTGGTGGAGGAATTGTGAGGGGGTCACTTGTGCTTGTGGGAGGAGATCCGGGTATAGGAAAATCCACACTTCTACTTCAGGTATGCAGGGAACTTTCACAAAAAAAGGTGCCATTACTTTATGTGTCAGGTGAGGAATCCCTGCATCAGATAAAGATGCGTGCCGACAGACTTGGCAATTTTACGGATTCACTGGAGCTTTTATGTGAGACAAGTCTTGATATAGCAAAAGACGTGATTCAGCGAAAAAAACCGGAGGTTGTTGTAATAGATTCCATCCAGACTATGTACAATGAGGAGATAGCGTCGGCACCGGGCAGTGTCTCACAGGTCAGGGAGACAACCGGAGTGCTTATGCAGCTTGCAAAGACTCTGGGTATTTCTGTTTTTATAGTAGGACATGTGACAAAGGATGGTGCGGTTGCGGGACCGAGGACGTTAGAGCATATGGTTGATACTGTGCTTTATTTTGAGGGTGACAGGTATGAGTCGTACAGGATACTTAGAGGTGTTAAGAACAGATTTGGTTCGACCAATGAGATAGGCGTATTTGAAATGAAGGCGGAGGGACTTCTTGAGGTGGAAAATCCGTCGGAGTATATGCTTAGCGGTAAGCCCGAGGGAGCATCAGGATCAATTGTCACATGTTCCATAGAGGGAAGCCGTCCGATACTTCTCGAGATACAGGCTCTTGTATGTCACAGCTTTTTTAATAATCCAAGGCGTACAGCAAATGGTACAGATTATAATAAAGTAAATCTACTCATGGCGGTCCTTGAAAAAAGAGCCAACCTGTCACTGTCAGACTGTGACGCTTATGTGAATATAGCAGGCGGTATAAGGATGAACGAACCGGCGATAGACCTTGGGATAGTGCTTGCAATCGCATCAAGCAAAAAGGATATTATAGTGCGTGAGGATACCATATGCTTTGGAGAGGTGGGCTTAAGCGGAGAGGTACGCGGAGTTACCATGTCCGAGCAACGTGTGGCTGAGGCAAAGAAGCTTGGCTTTAAAAAGTGTATTGTTCCCAAAGTGTGTCTTGCAGGAGTGTCGCATATTAGTGGAATTGAGATTGTCGGTGTGGCAAATATCAAGGAAGCAATAGAGGCTGTCAGATAATAATTGTGAGAATTGCATATAATAAACAGACAATTTAGAAAATTTGTGTTTTTTAAGATAGTTTTACTACTTTAATTAATTGCAGTAAATCCGTTGACATATGTGTGCCGGGATGATATTATATCAAAGCTGACTCGCGGGACACATTGAGTTGTAGAGCTTGTGAGTTATATTTTACAGACATGACTTTATAATATTGCTTTGAAATAAGCTGATTAAATAAGTTATGAAAAAAGTTCTTGACAAATGAAAAACATTTTGATAGAATAAACAAGCTGTCGCAAGGCAGAGGACTTAAAACAGAGTTCAAAAAAAGTAAAAAATGTGCTTGACAAACGAACAGTGATTTGATAAAAATAATCAAGCTGTCGCAAGAGAGCAAAACAAAGAACATTGATAACTGAACAGTGAGAAACCTTGAAAGATTTTGAGAATCAATCAGAACGCTTCAATGAAAATTGAAGACCTTTAAAACAGTAA
>ENA-OQEL01000566-OQEL01000566.1-human-gut-metagenome-genome-assembly--contig:-NODE-566-length-12689-cov-2.690018_pt1 | contig 12689 bp, 14 predicted proteins | sample MGYA00242796_ERZ504637 | MGnify/ENA primary metagenome ERZ504637 (study PRJEB26092, sample SAMD00036306) | human gut metagenome | host: Homo sapiens | study: EMG produced TPA metagenomics assembly of... | reverse complement strand
GCCATTGCTTTCAATGCACTTTTTATACCAGTAAAAGCTGTCCTTGCGGATGCGTTTGCCGGTGCCTTTGCCGCCGTTGTCCAGATCGACATACACAACGCCATAGCGTTTGTCCATTGTCAGCGGCCCGCAGGAGACGATATCCAGAATGCCCCACATGGTGTAGCCCAGCAGCTCCACGCCGTCGCGCACAGCTTCCTTCATCTGCTGGATGTGTCCGCGCAGGTAGTCGATACGGTAGGGGTCGTGCACAGTGCCGTCGGCCTCCACCACATCCGAGGTTCCAAGGCCGTTTTCAGCTACGAACAGTGGCAGGCCGTAGCGGTCGTACAGTTGATTCAGGGTGATGCGCAGGCCGATGGGGTCTTTCTGCCAGCCCCACTCACTGGTCTCCAGATAGGGGTTCTTATTGGCCATGATGAGGTTGCCGGAGGTCTTTTCCCAGCTTTGGTCGCTGGTGGACACCTGCGAGAAGTAATAGGAGAAGGATCACAAAATCTACCGTGCCCTGCTGCAGGATCTCTTCGTACGCCCGGCTCCATCTTGATGTCGATGCCCAGCTTGTCAAAATAGCGGTTCATGTAGGCGGGATACTTGCCGCGTGCCATGATGTCGGTGTAGAACCAGTTGGAATACTGGTCATCAAGGACGGCCTGCATGTTGTCCTCCGGGCGGCAGGTGGCGGGATAGGTGGTGAAGCGTGCGATCATACAGCCGATCTTAGAGCCGGGCAGCATCTCGTGGCCCATTTTTACGACCCGCGCACTGGCAAGGAATTGATGATGAAGGCACTGAAAGATTTCCTGATCCATGTGCGGCTCCTGATCGGGGATCAGACACACACCGTCCCAGGGGGAAAAACGGCCTGCATTGATCTCGTTGAAGGGCAGCCAGTAGTCTACCAGATCGCCCAGCTCACGGAACAGCACTTCCACATAGCGGCAGTAAAAGTCGATGGTTTTGCGGTTCTTCCAGCCGCCGTACTTCAATACCAGCTGCACCGGGATGTCATAGTGCAGGATGGTGGCAAAAACCTTCATGCCATGCTTTTTGCACTCGCCGAACAGATCTTTATAGTAGCGGATGCCTTCGGGGTTCGGCTGAGCGTCATCGCCGTTGGGGAACAGCCGGGCCCAGCAGATAGAGGTGCGAAAGACTTTCATGCCCATTTCTGCGAGCAGCGCAAGGTCCTGCTTGTAGGTGTGATAGAAGTCGATGCCGCGGCGATTGGGATAATACGTGGTGCCCATATCCTGCAGTGCCTGATCGAACTCTGCCTTGGAGAACGGACTGCCGTGGTGCTTTGCCTCGACCTGTTCATGGTTCCATGCAGGGTCGAGGTAGCGGAGATCCTGTGTGGAAATGCCCTTGCCGCCATCCCGGAAACCACCGTCTGCCTGAGAACAGGAAATGGCACCGCCCCACAGAAAATCGGTATCAAAACCGGAACTTGTCTTATAAGCCATGAAAATGCACTCCTTTTATAACAAGTTGTAACGATACTGGATTCTTTTTGTTGAAAAAGCTCTTTCTGTATGCTATTATAGCAGAAAGAAAAATGTATGATAATGACATAAAACTTGGAAAATAGTATCAAAATCGGAGACATTGCTATGAAATCCTACCGAACTGGAGCTGTTCCTTTACCGCCATACCGAAAGCGAAAGTTGGCATTTGCAGCACCCCGGACAGCTGAGCCACCTTTACGATAAGATGAAACAGGAGGAATTCTGAGGTGAGGTGGGATACTGTTTGAACTTTGTGAACACTCTGAAAAAGACATGATCGGCATGTCAAGGAGACCCGGTTTACCGTTCATCCCGAAGCACCACCATGTGGATATGGAACTGAACTACATCTACAGCGGGTCGTGCACCTTGTCATCAATGGCAGAGAAATTACTCTGAAAAAAGGCGATTTGTGCATTCTGGACAGTGACGTTTGGCACAGCGCCACCAGCTATAAAAAGAGCACGATATCGTCATCAACATCGTGTTCCGCAGGCAGCTTTTTTGATGGAGTGTTTCTGAGCAGGCTGTCACAGCAGGGAGTGGTGGCAAGTTTTCTGGTCGATGCAGTCTCCCGCAACCGCAGGCATGACAAATACCTCATCTTCCATACCCAGAACGAACCAAAGATCCACTCTCTCATCCAATTCCTGTTGTGTGAATATTTTGACCGCAGCAGCTGCTATGGTGAGTTGATCAAAGCCTATGCCACCGCACTGTTTTTGGAATTGGTGAACGTAATGCACTCACAGGCAGAGCGGACCATATCCGACAGCAATGAGATCCTTGTACCGGTGCTGCAATATCTGGAAAAGAACTATAAGACCTGTACCCTTACACAGCTGGCAGAAAAGTTCGGCTATAACCCGAACTATCTCAGTGCCCAGCTCAAGCACATTACAGGCTGTTCTTTTGTGGAACTGAAGAACAGCCAGCAGTTCTCTGAGGCGGCGTTTCTGTTGGCGAACACCGAATGCGCCATCGGCGAGATCATGGAAAAGATCGGCTGCAGCAACCGGACATTCTTTTACCGGAAGTTTGAGCAGATCTACCGCATGACCCCGCGGGAATACCGTGTGCAGGCCAGAAAGCTGCAGGAATAAAAAGAAACCCTGCGCACTGCACAGGGCTTCATGGGGGTAGACAGGGGAAAACCCGCTGGCATTTTGGCTACACACAGTATTATATGACGTCGAAATTGCAGGACGGAACGGTTTGCCTGCTGCAATTTGACTATGCCGTGCCCTACTCCGACCCTGCGCTGCGGGGCGTGCTGCCGGATATGCAGACCGTGCACTGCATTCTGGGCATTCTGCTGCTGATAGGGGCAGTGGTGTGGAGCACCCACAGGACCGGGCGCTTCCTGACCCGGGAGACCGAAAGCTGACCGCCGCCGCGCAGGCGGTGGCGCGGAAGGATCTGGACAGCGCCGTGTTTTCCGGTGCGAAGGTGCGGGAGTACGAGAGCGCTTTGCAGGCATTGCAGACCATGGGCGATGAATTGACCGGTAGCCTGCAGAAGCAGTGGGACATGGAGCAGCGGCAGCGGGAGCAGATCATTCGGCTGTCCCACAAGCTGAAAACGCCGCTGACCATCATCGAGGGCAACGCGGAGCTGCTGGCGGAGGATGACCTGACTGAGGAACAGCGGGCGCAGGTGGAAGCGATTCTGCAGGGTGCAGAGCAGACCCGCACCTATCTGGGAAAGATCCGTGCCGAGGTGCAGACCCCTTTGAAGTATCGACAGAGAAAATGAAAACAGCCCGGTGCGAAACCCTTTCGCACCGGGCTGTCTGCTGTGATAAGCGAAAATTACGGCTGCTCAGCCACCATCATCTTGCTGGCCTTGTAGATGTCGCCGCAGCCGAGGGTGATGACCAGATCGCCCTCCCGGGCGTTCTGCTTGACCCAATCGGCAGCCTCCTCCAGACTGTTCACCAGAACAGAGCCGGGGATCTGGGCAGCCAGCTTTGCGCTGGTGATGCTGGGGTCGTTGGGCTCACGGCTGCCCATGATGGGAGTGAGCACCGTGATGTCGGGGATCTTGAGCACATCCACAAAGTCGTTGAACAGCATCTTGGTGCGGCTGTATGTAAACGGCTGGTGGACGGCGATCAGCCGCTTATAACCCATTTCCTTGGCCGTGGTCAGGGTGGCGCGCAGCTCGGTGGGGTGATGGGCATAATCGTCCACGACCAACGCACCGTTGCATTCGCCGTAGACCTCAAAGCGGCGGCCGGCACCCTTGAAGTTCAGGGCAGCATCGGCGCACTGCTCCACGGTCAGACCGATGAAGCGGCAGACGGCGCACATGGCAAGTGCATTGTAAATGTTGTGGTAGCCGGGCACAGCCAGACGGATATGGCCGGTGACCTTGTTCCACTCCTTCAGGTCGAACTCAAAGAAGCCGGGCTTGTATTCGTTCACGTTCAATGCCTGATAATCGCCGTCGTTCTGGATGCCAAAGGTACGCACGCGGCGGTCCAGCGTGTACATGACATCCATGGTGTTCTTGTCGTCCGCATTGGCAAAGATCATGAACTTGGTCATCAGGGCAAAGCGCTTGAAGGCAAACTTCAGCTCGCCCATGCTGCCGTAGTAATCCAGATGGTCGTTGTCGATGTTCAGCACAACGGACAGATAGGGGGTCAGCTTGAGGAAGGTCTCGGCGAACTCGCAGGACTCGATCACGATGTCGTCGCCCTTGCCGGCCTTGCCGTAGCCGTTGATGAGGGGCAGCTTGCCGCCGATGACAGCGGACGGGTCGCGGCCTGCCAGCTCCAGCGCGGTGGTGATCATAGAAGTGGTGGTGGTTTTTCCGTGAGTGCCGGAGACGCAGATGCTCTGTTTGTACAGGCGGCTCACATAACCCAGCAGAACGCTGCGCTCGATGGTGGGGATGCCGTAGGAGGCAGCGGCATTCAGTTCCACGTTATCTTTGGAAATGGCGGCAGAGTAGACCACCATGTCGGTGCCGATCACATTATCGGCGCTGTGACCCAGGCTGACCTTGACACCCATCTCACGCTCGTAGCGGATGATGCTGCCATCCAGCACATCGCTGCCGGAGATCTCGTAGCCTTTTGCGGCAAGGATCTGGATGAGCGGATACATGCCGCTGCCGCCGCAGCCGATGAAGTGGATCTTTTTTACATTGTCCAGCAGGTGCTGGTTGTAATCGGTGTACATGAACATATAAGGCAACCTCCAAATAAATAACGGCCGCAGAGCAGACCGATTCAATCCATTCTATTAGGATACATCTTATTATATAATTTTTGGCGGACAAAATAAACAGGTAAACCCGAATTTTCGGAAAGAACCATAAATCCAATTCGGAATTTGTGATAAGTGTACAAGAAAACCGAAACCGGGAACTTCTTCATAAAAGATTTACATTTGCCTTTACAAAATACTTAACAACTTTGAATCATCTGTGGTAAAATAGAAAAGGACAATTTTTAAGGGATCGTCGGTGCGGCCGACAGAGGATGCAGAACGGTTTTATAAAAGGAGAAATAATGTGAGAATCAAGATCACAGCGGACAGCACCTGCGACCTGTCCGAAGAGCTTTTTGGCACAGTGGGACATTGCCCTGATGCCCATGCACATTCTGATGGGTGAGGATAGCTATCTGGACGGCGTAACGATCCACCCGGCAGATGTGTTTGCCTATGTGAATGCGGGCGGCAAAATGCCCAAATCCGCCGCCGCAAATCTGGTGGAATATACCGAATTTTTTGAGCCGTTTGCCAAAGAGTGCGATGCGGTGATCCATATTTCGGTCAGCAGCAAGCTTTCGTCCTGCTTCCAGAATGCGAAGCTGGCGGCAGGCGAATTCGAGAATGTCTATGTGGTGGACAGCCAGAATATCTGTACCGGGCAGGGCTATCTGGTGCTGAAAGCGGCCAAGTGGGCTGCAGATGGCCTGACCCCCCGCAACATTACGATGCGGCTGCAGAGCCTTGCCAAACGGGTAGAGCTGAGCTTTGTACTGGACCGGCTGGACTTTATGGCCAAGAGCGGCCGCTGCTCCGGTGTGCTGGCCTTCGGGGCAAACCTGCTGGGCATCAAGCCCGCACTGGAAGTGATCGACGGCGAACTGAAGGTAGTCAAAAAATACCGCGGCAGCCTGCCCATCTGCGTGGGCAAGTACATCACCGACCGTCTGGTGGAACGCAACGACATCGAGGACAGCCTTGTCTTCATCTCCTCCTGCCAGCCGAAGCCCGGCTGCATGGACGCAGTGAAGGCGGGGCTGAAGAAATACGGCAGCTTCAAGGAATGCCACGAGACAGACATCGGCACCACCATCGGCGGCTATTCCGGCCCGGGTACCATTGGCATCGTGTTTGCACGGAAGGAAAAATAAAAAAGTGGCTGTTGCACATGCGACAGCCACTTTTTCTTACTGGGAGCGGCGTTTTAAAATTTCATCCAGAATGGCATCGGCCACATCGGCCTTGCTCATCAGCGGCAGCTCACGGGTGCCGTCCGGGGTAATGAGGGTGACTACATTGGTGTCCACGCCAAAACCGGCACCGGCCACTTTCAGGTTGTTGGCAACCACCATGTCCAGATTCTTTTTGGTCAGCTTTGCAGAGGAGTTTTCCACAAGATCGCGGGTCTCCATGGAAAAACCGCACAGGAACTGGTGGGTCTTTTTGGGGCCGATGGTGCCCAGAATATCCGGCGTGCGTTCCAGAGGGATGGACATGTCGCCGTCCTTTTTTTTGATCTTGTCGTTTGCCACGGCAGCGGGGCGGTAGTCGGCCACGGCAGCGGCCATAATGAGCACATCCGTAGCATCAAAGCGGCTGGTGACGGCTTCGTACATCTGCTGAGCAGTGGTCACGGGCACATCGGTGGTAAACTTGACCGGCTGCAGGGCAGTCTCGCCGTGGATGAGGGTGACATCCGCGCCGCGCATGGCGGCGGCACGGGCAAGGGCATAGCCCATCTTGCCGGTGGAATGGTTGGTGAGGTAGCGCACCGGGTCCAGCGGCTCCTGCGTGGGGCCGGCGGTGACGGCAATGCGCAGACCGGCAAGATCTTTGGGCCGGGCAATGGCATGCAGGATATACTCGATCAGCACATCTTCCTTAGGCAGACGGCCGCTTCCAACATCCTTGCAGGCCAGCACGCCGCTCTCGGAGGGGATCACCGTGAAGCCGTAGCGTTCCAGCGTGGCGATATTATCCTGCGTGATGGGGTTTTCCAGCATTCCGGTATTCATGGCCGGAGAAACGAGCTTGGGGCACTTTGCAGCCAACACTGTGGTGGTGAGCATATCATCGGCGATGCCGTGGGCCATCTTGGCGATGACGTTGGCAGTGGCCGGGGCGATCAAGGATCACATCGGCCTTTTTTTGCCAGCGAGATGTGGGTGACTTCAAACTTGAAATCCCGGTCGAAGGTGTCCACCATGCACTTGTGGCCGGTAAGCGTTTCAAATGTAACAGGGGTGATGAACTGGGTCGCATTTTTGGTCATGATGACCTCCACATCGGCTCCCAGCTTGCGCAGTGCGCTGGCCACGTTGGCCATTTTATAGGCGGCAATGCCGCCGCTTACGCCCAGAAGGACGCATTTTCCGTTCAGATCCATTGGTAAAACCTCCTGCAAAAACGTACTGTTTCCACATTTCTTACCTTAGTATAATGCAAAAGTTCCGCCAGCACAACAAAATCTTTGTACAGGCTTGTAATTGGGGACAAAATGCGGTAAAATACAGCTTGACAAAGAATAGATGAACAACCCGTTAGGGTCGGTGTGCCGGCAGCTTTCTCTTCGGACACGAGTCGGGCCATTCCATCGCCCGCCCTATTGCCTGACGGCAACAGGGTCCCACCCCAGCGGACGGTCCTCAGAGAAACTACCGGCCCGCCGTCTGGATAAGATGCCGGCCTGCCGTTACTCAAACCTTTAAAAAGGAAAACAGAATTATGATCTTAGCCATTGATATAGGCAACACCACCGTCGCCCTTGGGGGCATTCGGGACGGACGTGTATGCTTTGTGGCGCGCATGGACACGGTGCGCACCCGCACGGCTGCAGAATATCGTGTCGAAATGGATAAAATTTTTTGCGCACCGCCGCCATCCTGAGCGCCCCATGCGCTTTGAGGGCGCTGTGCTCACCAGCGTGGTGCCCCAGATCACCGGGGCACTGGCTGAGTGCGCCCGCCATTATACGGGCAGGAAGCCGGTCATCGTCTCGCCGGAGATCCGAACCGGACTGACCATGGGCGTGGATGAACCCCACGCCGTGGGCAAGGATCGCCTTGTGGATGCGGCTTATGCGGCGGCAAATTTTCCGCTGCCGGTGGTCACGGTGGACCTTGGCACTGCCACGACCTTTAATGTGGTGGACGAGAACCGCGTGTTCCGGGGCGGTGTCATCTGCCCGGGGCTTTCCACCGGGCTGCGGGCACTGGGCGACCGCTGTGCCCAGCTGCCGCAGGTGCATCTTGGCTCGCCCAAAAGCGCCATTGGCACCAACACCGAAAAATGCATGCTGTCCGGCTCCGTGATGGGCACGGCTGTGCTCATTGACGGCATGGTGCAGCGCATTGAGGAAGAGCTTGGCCGTCCGGCCACTCTGGTGGTAACAGGAGGGCTGGCAAAGTATGTGACACCGCTGTGCCGCCACCCGCTGACCTACGACCCGGAGCTGCTGATGAAGGGACTTGCCCTTTTGTACCAGCTCAATGCGTCCCAGCCGCAGCACCACAGTGCGGGCGGCGGCAGGCACTATGGCCGACAGAACCAGCACGGCCATGCAAAACAGCGCACCTACCCCAAAAAGCGCACCCGCCGCGAGCCGGAAGCGCTGGTAGGCTGACCAACGACAGGATGGGGAGAAAAATCAGATGAAATTAGGCATTCTTGGCACGGGCAAGATCGTGCGGGAATTTTTGCCATGGCTTGCAGAGCACACGCCTTTTACGGTGCAGGCCATCTGCAGCACCGAGCGCAGCGCCGAGCTGGCTCGGAGCCTTTGCGGCCAGTACGGCGTGCCGCAGCACACCACCAATTTTCTGGAACTGCTGCAGTGGGTGGATGTGGTGTACATTGCAGTGCCGAACCTGCAGCATGTGCGCTATGCCCGCGTGGCGCTGGAAGCAGGCAAACATGTTATTGTGGAAAAGCCGCTGGCACCCACGGCGGCCCAGACAGAAGAACTGGTAAATCTGGCACGGCACAAAAAGGTGTTCCTGTTTGAAGCCATCACCACCCAGTACCTTGAAAACTACGCAAAGATCCGGGAGCTGCTGCCCCGCATTGGCACCGTGAAGCTGGTACAGTGCAATTTCAGCCAGTATTCCAGCCGGTACGATGCCTTCTGTGCAGGCGATGTACAGCCTGCCTTTGACCCGGCCTGTGCCGGCGGTGCCCTGATGGATCTTGGCGTATATAATGTAAGCTACATCGTGGGCCGTTCCGGGGAGCCGAATCAGGCCAAATATACCGCCAACATGGAGCGCGGCATCGACACCAGCGGCATCCTGACCATGGATTACAGCGGCTTCAAGGCCGTGAGCATCGCCGCCAAGGACTGCGCGGCCCCGGCCCGGTACATCATTCAGGGCACGAAGGGCTATATCCTGCAGAAGTCCACCGCCAACTGCTGCGGCGGCATCACCTTCCACCCTAACGAGGGCAAGGAAGAGCACTATAACCTGAATGGCGGCAGGCCCCGGCAGGCGGCAGAGTTTGAAGCCTTTGCCCGTGCGCTGGAGAGCGGAGATCAGGAGCTGTGCGGCCGGATGCAGGATACCACCATCGCGGTGAGCCGTGTGCTCACGGTGGCCCGCCGCAATGCGGGCATCCGCTTCCCGTGCGACCACTGAAAAAGCCTTTCCCATTGGAACACGCCCTGACAAAAACGCGCTCCAAATTGTTTGAATATTTACTTTAAAACCCGCATAGAGCGGGCAGGTTTGCGCCGTATCCGACGTATAGGGCGGAACGGCAGCAGGAGGAAAACTGAATATGAAAAATACGAAAACTCTTACCCGTGTGGCGCTGCTGGTTGCCATTGAGCTGGTCATGAAGATGGTGGGTCTGGGCAGTGTGCCTGTGGGCCCGCTGTACATGAGCTTCCTGACCCTTCCCATTGCAGTGGGTGCCATCACCATGGGCCCGGCGGTGGGCGCACTGCTGGGCGGTGTGTTCGGCGCAGTGAGCTTCTATGACGCTATCACTGGTGCTTCCGCCATGACCGGCGCACTGTTTCAGGTGAGCCCCGTCAACACCTTTATCCTGTGTGTGGGCATGCGTGTGCTGATGGGCCTGTGCTGCGGCCTGATCTTCAGCGGCCTGAAGCGCTTTGATAAGCCCGGCACTTGGAGCTACATCCTCAGTGCCATGAGCGCCCCGTTCCTGAACACGGTGTTCTTCATGGGCTGGATCGTGCTGGCCTTCTACGGCTGTGACTACGTGCAGAACCTCGTGTCCGTCAAGGGCGCTGCGAACCCCTTCATGTTCGTGGTGCTGCTGGTCGGCGTGCAGGGCGTGGCCGAGTTCCTTGTCTCCGGCATTCTGGGCGGCATCGTAGCCCGTGCCGTGGCAAAGTTCGTAAATAAAAGATGTGCCGGATGTCAGGGCGGCGCATTCTATAATCGTGATAAAAAACTCCTCCGGCGAAAGCTGGAGGAGTTTTTTCACAACAAATATTTCTCCTGCATAGGATGGCCCACGAGCAGGCAAAGGGGGATGCGGCATGGAAGCGAAAAAGCTGTTTGCGGTGGTGGGCACCGATGCCCGGCAGGCGGCGGCAGGCCGGGTGCTGGAACGGGCAGGTTATGCGGTGGGCGGAGCCGAGCAGGTTGCACTGGCAGATTATATCCTGCTGCCTCTGCCGCTGGATGCGGCCCGCACCCCGCTGGCAGAGCTGCTGCGGGCCGCAAAACCCGGCGCGGTGGCACTGGGCGGCAGGCTCTCAGTTCAGGCAAAGACCATCGCACAGAAAGCTGGCGTGGAGCTGGTGGATTACTTTGCCCGACCGGAGCTGACGGTGTACAATGCCATCCCTACGGCGGAGGGCTGCATTGGCATCCTGCTGGCCGAGCGCACCCGTACCCTGTGGGGCACAAACCTTCTGCTGCTGGGCTTTGGCCCGGTGGGGCAGGCGCTGGGGGCGCGGCTGGCGGCACTGGGGGCAAATGTGACTGTCTGTGCCCGGCGCGCCGAACAGCGTGCGCTGGCCGAGAGCCTTGGTCTGCGGGGTGCAGAGCTTGCCCGGCTGGCCGCGCTGGCTCCGGCCTTTGATACGGTGGTGAACACCATCCCGGCCCCGGTGCTGACCGAGCCGGTGCTGGCGGCTCTGCGGCCCGGCAGCCTGATCGTAGATCTGGCATCAAAGCCCGGCGGCACCGACTTTGCTGCGGCGCAGCGGCTGGGCTGCAAGGCCATCCATGCGCTCAGCCTGCCCGCCGCCTGTGCGCCGGACACGGCCGGGGAAGCGGTGGCGCGCACCGTGCTGACCATTTTGCGGGAGCGGGAGGAACACACATGAGAACGCAGAAAAAAGAACGCATTGCATTTGCAGTGTGCGGAAGCTTTTGCACACTGGAAGCGGCGCTTGCGGCAGCGCAGCAGCTGACAGAACAGGGCTGGGAGCTGCTGCCCATCATGAGCTTTGCCGCAAAGCAGGATACCCGCTTTGGCACCGGGCAGTTTTGGCAGGAACGGCTGGAAGCCCTTACCGGCCATGCAGTGCTGGACACATTGCAGGCCGTGGAGCCGCTTGGCCCTAAAAAGCTGGTCAGTGCACTGGTGATCGCGCCCTGCACCGGGGCCACGCTGGCAAGGCTGGCGGCGGGGCTTTCCGATACGCCGGTGACGCTGGCGGCAAAAAGCCTTTTGCGGTGGGGTGCCCGGTTCTGGTGGGCGTTTCCACCAACGATGGCTGGGAGCGTCGGGGGAGAACATCGCTCGACTTTTCCAACGCAAGCATTACTATTTTGTGCCCTACGGGCAGGATGACCCCACCCACAAGCCCAACAGCCTGAAGGCGGACTTTGCCCGTCTGCCCGCTGCACTGGACGCCGCGCTGGCCGGGCGGCAGCTGCAGCCCGTTCTGCTGCAAAACAACGTCTGAATGGCTTTTCAGCCGGGGTAAAGTGTGGTATACTATTATCTGATGCTTTGCCGGTGCAGTACGACGGGCAGAAAAACGCTCAATGGAGAAAACCAGATGAAAAAACTGACAGCGGCGCTGTGCGTTGTGCTGCTTATGATCTGCGTGTTCGTGCCGGGGGGCAGCGGCGGCTGGCCCTGCCCTTGGTTCCACCCGCGCTTACTGCATCATCGATGCAGACACCGGCCTTGTGCTGGCACAGCAGAATATGAACGAAGAGCTGCACCCGGCATCCATCACCAAGGTGATGACGCTGGGCCTTGCCTGCGAAAAGGCGCAGGGAAACTGGGATGATATAAAGCTCACCGTGACCCACGAGGATGTTTACTCGCTGGCGGGCACCGATTCCAGTCACATTGCCCTGCGCGAGGGCGAAGAAGTCCCCCTGACCGATGCACTGTATGCCACCATGATGGCCAGTGCCAACGACGGCGCGAACCTGCTGGCCGAATATGTGGGAGAGGGCACCATCGCGGACGGCGTGGCAAAGATGAATGCGCGGGTAGAAGAGCTGGGCCTTGCGCACACCCACTTTGCAAACCCTCACGGCATCAGCGACGAGGACCACTACACCAGCTGCTACGATATGGCGCAGATCCTGCGCTGGGCACTGGAGCAGCCGGGCTTTGAGCAGGTGTTCACCCGCAATGAGATGTACACCATGGACCCCACCAACATCCAGCCCGTGACCCGCTACTTTTCCCAGCAGGACAAAATGCGCATCGGCTCCAGCCGGTACTACATCTCGTCCATTCTGGGCTCCAAGCTCGGCTATACCAACACGGCCCGCTACAGCTATGTCTGCCTTGCAGAGCAGAACGGCGTCCGGCTCATCTGCGTGACCATGCAGAGCGAGCTGAGCACCGATAATACAACGATATGCGCACCCTGTGGATTATGCGTTCAGCACCTTTACCGGCTACACCGACCTGCCCGCGCAGGGCATCACAGCACCGCTGAGCGTGGTGGGCGCGGCGGAGCCTTGGCACCGTGACCGTCTCCGACCCGGCGTGCGGCTGCTGCTGGCCAACCGGCCTG
>ENA-OQEL01000565-OQEL01000565.1-human-gut-metagenome-genome-assembly--contig:-NODE-565-length-12690-cov-3.086524_pt1 | contig 12690 bp, 13 predicted proteins | sample MGYA00242796_ERZ504637 | MGnify/ENA primary metagenome ERZ504637 (study PRJEB26092, sample SAMD00036306) | human gut metagenome | host: Homo sapiens | study: EMG produced TPA metagenomics assembly of... | reverse complement strand
AACTTCATGTGTGAACCGGACGTCGGCAAGGCCAATATCGAGTATATCGGCTACACCACCCCTATGCACTGTGTGTGGGATATTCTGGATGAAGACCTCAAGTACAGCGAGATCGCGTACCCCTCCGAGGACATTGCGGCCAAGGAAGAGGTGTTCACTGCCCTGAGCGATGAGGTCAACAGCGAGCTGGACGTGAAGTGGAGCGAGATGAAGAGCTACGACGAGGGCGGCAGCGGGTATCTGTTCCTGATGCTGCTGGCGGCGATGCTGGCTCTGGCCTGCTTCAATATCTGGCGCAAGGTGCGCAGGAAAACGCGCAATATGTATTGAACCTGAGGGGGCTGTGCGGAGTCGTACAGCCCCTTTTTATAAGGAAAGGGAAAGAATATGAGTGAATACAGAAGCTATACGGAGCAGATGACCGTGCTGGACGGCGACAGCGACTTCCGCCGCTGCCTGAAGCCCAGCGCCCTGTTCCGGTATGTGGAACAGGTGTCGGCAGACCACGCCCGGGCTTACGGCATGGACCACGCCTTTTTCAGGGAGCGCCGCAGCGCATTCCTCGTGGGCAAGCAGGCCCTCAGGGTCTGGCGGATGCCGGGCCGTGCGGAGAAGATCAACCTGACCACGGCCTGTGAGGCGTTCAAGAAAGGCACGATGAAACGGCTGACTACCATCACCAGCGAAACAGGGGAGAAGCTGGCCCTCGTGGACTGCCGCTGGATGATCGTGGATACTGAGACAGGGCGCATCCTGCGCACCCCCGGCTGGACGATGCCGGACTTCCAGAACGACGACCTGCCCGAAGAACTGCCCCAGATCGTCCACAAGAGCCAGCCGCTGACGGCGGCAGGGGAGCGCCGCGCCGGCTACTCCATGTGTGACCTCAACGGCCATATCAACAACTCCCTCTATCTGGACATCGCCTGCGACGCTCTGCCGCAGGAGGTCGTAGAGTCTGCGCCGCTGTCCTTCGCTTCCATCAAGTACCACCGTGAAGTGCCGATGGGCCAGAGCGTGCAGGTGTTCTATGCCCCCTCAGGAAACGGCTGGTATCTGCTGGGCCGGAGGGAGGAGCACGCAGCCTTTGAGTGCTATCTGGAATTTCGGCGGGGTCTGTCACAGAATCTTTTACAAAAAAATAATTACAAGAAAATTACAAAAAAACTATTGCAAAAAGTCCTTCAAAAGAGTTACAATATGGTTACAGAGAGGGCAAGACCCTTCTGGAATCATGAAAATCTTTTTTCTTCTTGTTTTTTTGGAAATAATCGGGTGTCCGCCATCCTCCTCCGGCTGTTCTCCTTCACAGTCGTGATCCATGTGCCGCACAGGCGGTATCCCGCTTCGTGATGCAAAAAGCTCGTCCGTTCTGGACGAGACTTTTTTGCATCCACAAATCACGCAAAAACCTGGCTTCTCATGCGGGAAAGTATGACCTTACGCCATTTTGGTGGGCAATTTGCCTGTTTTTCTGCAAAGGACATTTACAAAGTTTGGCGCGGCGGGGGTTTGTATTCCGGCTGGCTTTGTGGTACAGTATATACAATCAATTTATAGGTTGCAAACATGAATCCGATTGATGTTGATGCGTTAAGAGAAAAGGAGTTTGAACATGGCTTATTTCTATAAAGAACCTTCCCGCACTTTCGGTGAATATCTGCTGATCCCCGGCTATTCCTCTGCAGAGAATATCCCCACGGCTGTCAGCCTCAAGACCCCGCTGGTCAAGTACCGCAAGGGCGAGGAGGAGTGCCCCCTGCAGATGAATATTCCCATGATCAGCGCCATCATGCAGTCTGTCTCCGGCGATAAGCTGGCCATCGCGCTGGCCCGTCAGGGCGGCGTCTCCTTCATCTACGGCTCCCAGAGCATCGAGAACGAGGCCGCTATGGTTCGCCGCGTCAAGAGCTTCAAGGCCGGTTACGTCGTTTCCGACTCCAACCTGGCTCCCGCTGCTACCCTGCACGATGTGCTGGAGCTGAAAGCCCGCACCGGCCACTCCACCATCGCCATCACCGCCGACGGCACTCCTAACGGCAAGCTTCTGGGCATCGTGGCCTCCCGCGATTACCGCGTCAACCATACCCCTGATGACGCTCCCGTCACCACCTTTATGACCCCCATCGAGAAGCTGGTCACTGCTCCGGAGAACACCTCTCTGCACGACTGCAACAACATCATCTGGGATAACAAGATCAACACCCTGCCTCTGGTGGATGCCGAGGGCAACCTGAAGTATATGGTGTTCCGCAAGGACTACGACTCCCACAAGAAGAACGCCAACGAACTGCTGGATAAGAACAAGAGCTATGTGGTGGGCGCAGGCATCAACACCCGCGATTACGCTGAGCGCGTGCCCGCACTGGTGGATGCCGGTGTGGATGTGCTGTGCATCGACTCTTCCGAGGGTTACTCCGAGTGGCAGAGCCGCACCATCGGCTGGATCCGTGAGCACTACGGCGATACCGTCAAGGTAGGCGCAGGCAACGTTGTGGATGCCGAGGGCTTCCGCTTCCTGGCCGAGGCTGGTGCAGACTTCGTGAAGATCGGCATTGGCGGCGGTTCTATCTGCATCACCCGCGAGACCAAGGGCATTGGCCGTGGTCAGGCTACCGCTGTCATCGAGGTGGCAAAGGCCCGCGATGAGTACTATAAGGAGACCGGCATCTACGTGCCCATCTGCTCCGACGGCGGCATCGTCCACGATTACCACATCACGCTGGCACTGGCCATGGGTGCGGATTTTGTGATGCTGGGCCGCTACTTTGCCCGCTTTGACGAAAGCCCCACGAATAAGGTGCGCATCAACGGCCAGTATATGAAGGAGTACTGGGGTGAAGGCTCCAACCGTGCCCGCAACTGGCAGCGCTACGATTTGGGCGGTTCCAGCAAGCTGAGCTTTGAGGAAGGCGTGGACAGCTACGTGCCCTATGCCGGCCCTCTGGCTGACGGTGTGCAGACCACTCTGTACAAGGTCAAGAGCACCATGTGCAACTGCGGCGCTCTGTCCATCCCGGAGCTGCAGCAGAAAGCAAAGCTGACCGTGGTTTCCTCTACCTCCATCGTTGAGGGCGGCAGCCACGACGTTGTGCTGAAGAATGCTACCCCCAATATCATCAACGGTTAACACGTTTATTCTGAAAGCCGCCCGTGCTGTTTGTGTATGGGCGGCTTTTTCTTACCGGAAATTGACCGGGATTTTCCAAAAATGCTTGCACCGCTCTGCGTTTGGTGATATCATGATAGAAACGCACTGTCAAGACAGGCAGGCGCGCAAACCTTCCCACAGGTCAGAACGGCAGGGGACAGCAAGGAGCCTTTGCCGGGTGTAAAAGAAGAGAGGATACTATTCATGGACGAAATCAAGGTTGTGCCTTATATTCCAGATGAGGACTACGACAACCCCGCAATGGTCGTGGATTTTTATGAATTTACAATGGCAAACTGCCTGTTCCTGCACGGATTCAAGGATACTACACTGGTGTTCGATATGTTCTTCCGCAAGAACCCGGATAATCAGGGTTACTCCATCAGTGCCGGCCAGCGCAGCTGACCGCTTCCTGCTGAACTACCACTTCAATGCACAGGATATCTGGTGGCTGCGCACCAAGGGCATGAGTGAGGAATTCTGCGAGTATCTGCGCACCTATCAGTGGAAGGGCGACATGTACGCTCTGCCCGAGGGCACGGTGGCATACCCGCATGTGCAGATGGTGCGCATCGAGTGCGACCTCGTGGGCGCAATTCTGATCGAGACCTACCTGCTGCAGACCATGAACTTCCACAGTCTGATCGCCACCAAGGCTACCCGCGTCACCGGCCTGAACACCCACACGCCCCGCAGCGTGATGGAATTCGGCACCCGCCGTGCGCAGGGCGAAAGCGCTGGCAACGATGGTGCATATGCTGCTGTTCTGGGCGGCTGCGTGGGCACTGCCAACTGTTTGGCCGAGATGAAGTTCGGCGCGGAGGTCAAGGCTGTGGGCACCGTAGCGCACAGCTTCATCGAGTTCTTCCCCACGGAGTTTGATGCCTTCAAGGCCTTTGCCGATACCTACCCGGATTCGGTCAGTCTGCTGCTGGACACCTATAATATCATGGAGAGCGGTCTGCCCAACCTCATTAAACTGGACGATTACCTCATCGAAAAATACCCCAACGACCCGAACCGCCGCGTCAAGAGCGCCCGTATCGACTCCGGCGACCTGGCCCGCGGCTCCAAGCGCCTGCGCAAGGCACTGGATGCGGCCGGTAAGCCTTACATCAAGCTGGTGGCTTCCAATGGTCTGGACGAAAAGAAGATCGCCAACATGGAGCTGTATGAGCACGCTCATTTTGACTCCTACGGCGTGGGCGAAAACCTGATCACCTCTGCTTCCGACCCCGTGTTCGGCGGGGTGTACAAGCTGGTGGCGGTCAAGCAGCCGGACGGCAGCTACACTCCCAAGATGAAGTGCTCGGATTCCGCCAGCAAGGCCATCATTCCGGGCAAGAAGATGCCGTGGCGCCTCTACGATGAAAATGGTCAGGCCCAGTGTGACCTGATCGCCATGGATGATGAAGTCATCGAGGCGGGCAAGCCCGTCACGATGGTCAATCTGGACTCCGATGCCATCGAGCGCACCGTCACCATTACCCCCACCAAGGTCAAAAAGCTGCTGGTGCCGCATGTGCTGAATGGTCAGCTGGCCATTGAGCTGCCTTCGATCGCAGAGAAGAAGGCATACATTGCAAAGCAGCTCACCGAGGAGACCTGGGAGAGCGAGCTGCGTCTGGAGTGCCCGCATAAGCACTATGTGAACATGACCCCGGCTGTGGCCGAGTGCCGTTCCAAGATGTATGCAGAGCTGCACGGCGGCAAGGTGTAAAATAAGCAAAATAAAAAGCCCCTCAAGCGTAAGCTTGGGGGGTCTTTTTATGCGGCGAAGTGGGGCTGTACGAACAAATCTCCCGTCTGAACAATCATCGCCCTTTTCGGCTTCCCCCGATGAGGGCGGCGACCCTAAATTTTTTCGGCACTCTAAGTGGCTCATACGAACTTCGGTTTTCGTCTGAGACAATCTCGCTGTCTGGACAATCATTGTCCAGCTCCAGCGGGATTTCCACGCTGTTATGGTTCCCGGTAAAGCTGAATACGACTTTTGAGCCGGTTGTCATCGTAAAGATACACCGCGATCAGGAACGTGTTGAACAGCTTTGCCAGGAACCTTTTATTTTTATATCCCCGGTACGGAAAAGCTGAAGCCCAGCGATGAGGTCATCCCGGTCAATTTCGACCCGCTCTGCTTTAGCCGTGTTGACTTTTGGCTGAGAGCTTTGCTTGCTGCTCCTCAAGGTCAAGAAGCCGGGTTCTGGTGGTCGGGGTGATAATACCAGCTTCGATTGCTTTCATCAAGTTGGATATGGCCTGCTGAACAGCCGCAAGTTCGTTTTCCATGGCTTCAATGTGAAGCTCATGGTCTTTTTGCTTGAAGTAAGCAATGGTGCTGTCTACGATGAAGTCTATGGTTTCATCGTCCAAGCAGTACATCATAATGGCCCGCGCCACAGCATTTTCAATCACATCCCGGCGGATGGCTTTCTTTTCGCAGGTGTGTTCCAGCCGGTGCTTTTGACAGGCGTAGTAATAATGCATTTCGCCGGTCTTGCTGGTGCCAGAGATCCCGACCATATAGCCCCCGCAATGCCCACAGTACAGCTTGCCGGTCAGAAGATAGTTTTCTGCCCCGTGGCGGGCGCGTCCATAGCGGTTATCCTTTTTCATGCTGTAGGCCTCCTGTGCATCGTAGAAAAGCTCATCACTGATGATGCGCGGCATTCCACCGGGGATGCGAATGTCGCCGTACATGTAAATTCCGCGGTATCTATCGTTATGGCAGAGGACATGGAAGCTGCCTTTGTTCCATTCACGCCCTCTGGCGGTTTTGATTCCACGAGCATTGAGGTCATCGGCTATGCTGGCAAAAAGTTCCCCGGCGGCGACTCTCGTATAAATCTCCCGGACAATGGCCGCTTTCGGCTCATCAATTTCGGGCTTTCCGTCGGCGCCACGCTTATAGCCAAGTGGGAGACTGCCATTGACAAGCCCCTTTTTGGCATTATCGTATAGGCCGCGCTTCACATCCTCGGCCATGTTTTCGATATAGAACTGATTGACGTTCATCATCGATCTCAAAGCAAAGCGCCCGGCGGCGTTATCGTCAAAATCTTCTTCAGCATAAAAGACCTTGACCCCGCAATCAACCAAGCGGCTCTCATTTACCAGCGCCTGCATCATGTTGCGGCCTATTCTGTTGCTTTTCCATGCCAGCACATAGGCGAACTTGTGCTGCTCGGCATCCCGCATCATACGCTGGAAAGATGGGCGCTTGTCCGTTTTGCCGCTGATCGCGCGGTCCTCATAGGTGGCGGTGACGGTCAGTCCCAGCTCTGCGGCGTGCTTTCGGCAGGCTTCAACCTGCTGTTCGATGGAAACATCCCTTTGATTGTGGGAAGAATAGCGGGCGTAGATGACCGCATCGCCGCCGTTTGTCTTTTGTTTTTTGCCCATAAAAATACCTCCGGGTACACTTTGACAAGCCTGCCCGGAGGTGGTACAATAACATCTGCGAGGTCTGTTATTGCTCTGGGCAGGTTTTATCCTGCACCATCTCTGAGTAAGCTGATCTGGAACGCCTGCGGTGCTGGTAACACCGTGGGCGTTTTTATTTTGCTGAAAATTTAGGGATAGTTTACCGTAAAGCGGAAAAATTTACCGAAACGCTGACAAAGCAGGGAAGAAGCTGTTATATTTGAGCTGCTTCCGGGAGCAATCTTACAGGAAAGGGGATGCCAGCGCATGAAATCGGAAGATTATTCCAAAATCGTTGAGCAGGTAAAAGCCCTGTCGGATGCCGACCGGGAAGCGTTGCTCACTTATCTGCGCTCGCTGACAGGTAGCGCAGGTAGCTCAAGGCCTCCTGCTGCTTGTCGGCCGGAAGATTCACAAACAGCTCCATAATCTCAGCCACTTTGCCGTCCTCCTGCTGGAGGGCGGCTTTTATTGTGTCCGGGACTTCCGGGACAGAATTGTTGTCTTCCCATCCCATCAGAAAACAAGGAGTTACGCCGAGTTTGGAAGCGATAAGACTGAGCTTGTCCATCGGGATGTTCGTAACGATATTGTTTTCATATTTGTAAACGGCCTGTTTGGAAACACCCGCACAGTCTGCAAGCTCCTGTTGGGTGATGTCTTTCTCTATGCGAACCTGACGGATGCGATCACCTACGGTCATGGCGGTTACCTCCTATTTGAACTATATTATAACAGATAAACTTTCGGTTTACAATATTTTTAATTGAATTATCAAAAATGACTTGACAAGTTACCATAAAGATGGTATTATGCTCGTGACCCAGCAAGTTACTTGCGGAGCGAAAGGAGGTGGCGACTACGGTAAATGTGAACCTGTTGAAATCCTACATGGTAAAGGCCGGATATACGCAGAAAGAGCTGGCAAAATCGCTCGGAATCTCTGAGCAGACGTTGACCCGCAAGCTGAAGAAGCGTGTGTTCGGCACGGACGAAGCCGCAAAGATCGTTGAGCTTTTGAGCATTGACGATCCCAAGGCTGTTTTTTTCCGGCGAATGAGTAACTTGATAAGTTACATCGTGGAGGTGAACTAAATTGACCGCAAATAAAAAACTCCCGAACCGCCGCAGCGGAAAGGGAGCGGATGGGCCAATGGACTCAGATGGTGGACTTCATACAAGAGAATTGGAAAACCATCGTGATAGCAGCGGCCACAACCATTGCAGTGCGTTTACTGTTAGGGTGGTGACAAGGCTCACGATGATTGGGAGCCACAGGCTCTTAAAGAGTTCTGATTTTCTTGACTGCCGTAGATATTCTTCATAAATGCGGTAGAAGTCCGTGACACAGTAGGTGTCCAGCATGTGCATGGGCTGGTAAGTAATATCAACTGATTCGTCGCGATCTGCTTTGATTAAGCCCATCGAAGAAAGTCCAGCTACCTCAGACCGGTCACATTTTGTATGAGGGTGATGGCTGATCTTACGAAGCAAGCGCTTCTCATCGGGACTTAAAATTATTGCTTCACAGTCCGATTTTCTATTCATACGCTTCTCCTTTCTGATTTTGCACAAGTATAGCATGACAGGGGAGAGGGGGCAACCAAAAAGGCACCGTCCTGCTGGAACAGGGCGATGCCGGAAGCGATGCGCCATACCGACCAAGGTTATCTGTCCACGTTCCCGGAGGAACGTCTGAGAAAGGCTGCATCATCGTTTTTTTAGTTTAACTGATTTCCCGTCGGAAATCAAGTGGACTATACAAGAGAAAGAAATCCAAGATGTCCGACATAAAAGTTGATGTTTCCAGCATCACGCCGGAAGCCCAGTACCAACTGGCAAAGGGATGTTTGGAATTTTACTTTTCCATCGTCAGCCAGCCCGGCGGGCGTGAACGGCTGGACGCATGGAAAGCTGAACACCTGAGAAAGGAGACCCGCACATGACCCATGAGGAACAGATTTCTTTGTTTGAAGCACTTGCGCTGAATGGCGCATGGAGCAACGCGGCCTGTACCGGATACTGCCTGCTGGCTATGCAGAGAGCCGGGCTTGACGAAAAGACCATCGAAAAGGTGCTGCATGAACTGCACTGGGCATTCGATGACACCAGCGTTGAACAGGCCGAGAAGATCTATTGCGGCGGGGAGGAGTAAAGATGCAGGAATTGCTGATGTTCATGTACCACCTCACCCCCGATCAGGCGGCGGCTCGTGTCCCGTTGTTCCAGTTCTGGCTGACCGCTTTTGGGGCGGCGCTGCTGATCTGGTTGGATAGCAAGGGCGTGTTCGATGTTTTTGGAGCATGGCTCGGCCGTGTTCTCCGTGATACCGCGGTAGGTGACCTGATCCGCAAGTTTATGTGATTTCGGGCTTGTCCCGGTTGTTTTTCTGAAAGAAAAGGAGATTTCAATGAAGTACGGAAGAAGTTTGCAGGAGCTTGCGATTGAGCTTGACCGGCAGGCCAAGGTCAAAAAGGACTACGTTGCCACAGCGGGTGCTATGCAGATGACCGCCGTCAACGAGAACTTTGACCTCGTGATCGGCAACACCCCGTTCCAGCTGAACGAAAATGCCCACCGTCAGCTGGGATTGCAGTTGAAGATCCCGGCTCCCTACTACGAGCGGATGCGGGCAGAGAACCCCGGCTTGCTGATGGCAAACGTCAATGGCTGGTTCCAGCAGTCCCCGGACACCCGCCGCATGGTTCGCACCCTTGATGGTACCGCCCGCGCCATCCTCTCCGACCGTTACCGCCGTATCGACAACTACGAGGTTGCACAGACGGTCCTGCCGATTATCTCTGAAATGCAGGGAGCCCGCATTGAAAGCTGTGAACTGACCGATACCCGCATGTACATCAAGGTTGTCAATGAGCGCATCCAGACCGAAGTAGTGCCGGGGGACATCGTTCAGGCCGGCATCCTGATTTCCAATTCTGAGGTCGGCATGGGCAGCGTTTCCGTGAAGCCTCTGATTTACCGTCTTGTCTGTACCAATGGCATGGTGGCGGATGTGGGTGTTGGCAAGCGCCATGTTGGCCGCATCAATGAAAGCGTGGATGGCGATTTCGGGATTTTCCGGGATGAGACCATCGAAGCCGACGACCGGGCATTCCTGATGAAGATTGAGGACACCGTCCGGGCGGCGGTCGATGAAGCCCGGTTCAATGCGCTGGTGCAGAAACTCCGGGATGCCAAGGAAGCACCCATTCTCCCGGCGGCGGCTCCCAAGGTGGTTGAGCTTGCGGCCAAGGAGTTCAACATCCGCCAGAACGAGAGCGAGGGCATTCTGGGACATCTTATCGCGGGCGGTGACCTTTCCCTCTATGGTCTGGCAAACGCTGTCACACGGCACGCGCAGGACGTGCAGAGCTACGACCGCAGCACTGAGCTGGAAGCCACCGGCTACAAGATCATCACCATGCAGCCCTCGTTGCTGAAGCGCTGGAATGAGGAGGTGAGCATCGTATGAGTGGCAGACACATGAATGCCCGGCCCAAAAGGCTGACCCGCAAGCAGAAAGAAGCCCTTTCTGCACATGGCTGGGATTCCCGGCAGTACCTTTTCATTCAGGACAGCCCGGATGACGGCGGCTGGGTTCTGATGAACAAGACCACCGGCCATTATGAAGTATTCAAAAATTGAAAGGAGAGTGCGATATGGCACAGGATACCGCATTGCAGGTCATTGAACTTCAGCAGTTGCCTATCATTGTCGAGCGGCTTCACAGCGTAAAGGCCGACATTGAGCGGCGCACCGCCGAAGCCACCTCGCTGATCTGCACCGAAGAAACCTATAAGAGCGTCAAAGATGCCCGCGCCCAGCTTACCAAGGAATTCAAGGAGTACGAAGCCCAGCGCACGGCCATCAAGAGCAAAATCCTTGAACCCTACAATGCCTTTGAGCAGGTCTACCGGGAGTGCGTGACGGCACCGTTCCAGCAGGCAGATGCCGAACTGAAGCAGAAAATCGCGGATGTGACCTCTGGCATTGTGGCTCAGAAGACGGAAGCGCTCATGGACTACTACGGCGAACTGGTGGAAGCCGCCGACATTGATTGGCTGGATAATCTGACCTACCGCCCGAAAGTCAACATGAGCGACAGCCTGACCTCTTTGAAAAAGCAGGCAAAGGCATTCGTGGACGGCATTGTGGCCGACGTGGCCGCAATTGAGGGCATGGACAACGCCGCCGAGATCATGGTGGAGTACCGCAGCAATTTGGATTTGCCCAACGCCATCAAGACTGTGGGTGACCGGCACAAGGCGCTGGAGGAACAGCGTCGGCGGGAAGAAGAGCGCCGCGCCCGGCAGGCCGAACGGGAAGCCGCTGCCGAAAAAGCCCGCGCCGCTGTTGTGGCGGCTTCGGCGGTTGAATTGCCCGCCCCGGTACAGGAGCCGTCCGAACTGCCGGAAGCCGGCACTCAGCCGGAACCCCAGCCTGAACTTCAGTCCACCCCGGCGGCTGAGCCTATCCTGATGACCCGCTTTTATGCGAAAGGCACCAAAGCCCAGCTGATCGGTTTGAAGCATTATCTGGAAAAGGAAGGTATTGAATATGGCAACTTATAATCAGATGCAGGTACAGCAGAAGCCCAAGTTCTCCGTGGCAATCACCACCAAGGGCTATCAGTCCTTGATCTCCAACACTCTGCGCGACCCGGCCCGCGCCCGCCGGTTCACGGCCAGCATTACCTCGGCGGTGGCCGTCAACCCCGCCCTGCAGGAATGCGATGCCGGCACGATTCTGGCCGGTGCCCTGCTGGGTGAAAGCCTGAACCTCAGCCCGTCCCCTCAGCTGGGGCAGTACTACCTCGTGCCTTTCAAGCAGAAAGCCAAGTATGACCGCAACAACAGGCTGATCCGCCCGGAGAGTGTCACGGCACAGTTTGTTCTGGGCTATAAGGGCTACATCCAGCTGGCCTTACGCAGTGGCCAGTACAAGGATCTGGATGTTATGGTCATCAAGCAGGGCGAGTACCTCGGCAAAGACCCGGAAACCGGAAAAGCCAAATTCCAGTTCGTCGAGGATGACGATCAGCGGGATGCGTTACCTACCGTTGGCTACATGGCTTACTTTGAGTACATGAACGGTTTCCGCAAGATGCTGTACTGGTCCAAAGAAAAAATGATGAACCACGCAGATACCTACTCCAAGGCGTTCAGTCGGCAGAAGTACGAGGAATTGCTGGCTGGCAAAATCCCGGAGAGCGAAATGTGGAAGTATTCGTCCTTTTGGTATAAGTCGTTCGATGACATGGCAAAGAAAACCATGCTTCGACAGCTTATTTCTCGCTGGGGTGTTATGAGCATCGAGATGGCCAAAGCCTTTGAGAGCGACAACACCGTGTCTATGGTGGACGGCAATGGCGAAATCGTCACCGAGCCGGAATCTATGCCTGGCGCATCCGAACAGCCGGAACTGCATACCGGGAAGCCTGAGGTGGGCGATGGGCAGGCATTGCCCCATGTGGACATTGCTCAGAGTGAACCCACGACCGCCGAGCCGGTGGTTGACCTCAGCTCGTTATGATCGACTACAACATCATCGCAACTGGCAGTAAAGGCAATGCGGTGGTGATTGACCAAAAAATCCTGATTGACTGCGGCGTGTCTTTCAAGGCACTGTCAAAAGTATACCGGGCGTTGAAGCTGGTTCTGCTCACTCACATTCACAGTGACCACTTCCAGCCGACAACGCTCCGGCTTTTGGCAGAAAACCGCCCCACGCTCCGTTTTGCGTGCTGTGCATGGCTGTGCAAGCCGCTGGTGGATGCAGGGGTGCCGGTCTCGCAGATTGATGTTCTGGAGCCGGGGCACATGTATGGATACGGCATCTGCAACGTCAGGCCCGATATGGTCAAGCACAATGTTCCGAATTGCGCTTGGAAAGTCTGGCTCCCATCAGGGAAGCTGTTTTACTGCACAGATATGAACAATTTGAACGGCATCACGGCTCCGAACTATGACCTGTACATGGTGGAAGCTAACTACGATGACGCGGAAATCCAAGCCAAAATTGCAGAGAAAAGCTGAACGGTGAGTACATTTACGAGCTGGCGTGCTGCACAACCACATGAGCCTTGCCAAGATCAATGACTGGTTATATGCCAACAT
>ENA-OQEL01000563-OQEL01000563.1-human-gut-metagenome-genome-assembly--contig:-NODE-563-length-12742-cov-3.357828_pt1 | contig 12742 bp, 15 predicted proteins | sample MGYA00242796_ERZ504637 | MGnify/ENA primary metagenome ERZ504637 (study PRJEB26092, sample SAMD00036306) | human gut metagenome | host: Homo sapiens | study: EMG produced TPA metagenomics assembly of... | reverse complement strand
GACCGGTCTGTCCGTGGCCTTCGCCTTCAAGACCGGCCTGTTCAACATCGGTGCTGCCGGTCAGTACACGCTGGGCGCTTACGGCGCACTCTACTGTGCCATCATGCTCAAGATGCCCTGGTATGTCTGCCTGATCGTCGCCACCATCCTCGGCGGCATCTGGGGCGCTATCCCCGGCTTCTTCAAGGCTTACTTCAACATCAACGAGGTCATTACTTCCATCATGTTCAACTGGATCGGCCTGTATCTGGTCAATGAGCTCATTTACCAGAACGGCACCGGCCCCATGTACGATGTGCGCAACACCCGTACCATGAACCTGAGCAAGAACGCCGATTACGCCCAGTCCATCATCCCGGATTTCGGCCTGAACAAGCTGTTCCAGACCAACAGCACCACCATTGCCATCTTCCTGGCGGCAGCAGTGGCAGTTCTGATCTGGGTGGTGCTGAACAAGACCACCTTCGGCTACGAGCTCAAGGCAGTCGGCCTGAACAAGAGCGCTGCCCGCTACGCCGGCATCAACGAGAAGAAGAACATCATCCTCTCCATGGCCATTGCCGGTGCGCTGGCCGGTTTTGGTGCGGGCCTGTACTATCTGTCCAATGTGTCCCAGTGGAACCGCTGAACTCCACCAGCCTGCCGACAATGGGCTTCAACGGCATTTCCGTTGCACTGCTGGCGAGCTCCAACCCCATTGGCACCATTTTCTCGGCAATCTTCATTTCCCATATCTCGGTGGGCGGCTCCTTCCTTTCCACCAAGTATTACCCCACTGAGATCTCGGACCTGATCAGCGGCATCATCATCTACCTGTGCGCATTCTCCATGCTGTTCCGCGGCAAGATCCACGCACTGCTGTTCAAGAATGCCGATAAAACCAATGTGAACGCAGAGCCTGCTGCTCCTGCAGGATCTGCAACCGAAAAGGAGGGCAAGTGATATGCTGCTTCTCATCAAGTATACTCTGCTGTATGGCATCGTGCTGATGCTGGTCGCTCTGGGCGGTATGTTCAGTGAGCACTCCGGCATCATCAACATTGCACTGGAAGGTATCATGGTCATTGGCGGTGTGGCGGGTGTTCTCACCCTGACCATGCTGCCTTCCAGTATGCCGGTCTTCCTCGTGGTGCTGATCTCTGTTCTGGTGGCGGCACTGGCCGGTATGGTGTACAGTCTGCTGCTGGCCTTTGCCTCCATCAACCTGAAGGCAGATCAGACCATTGGCGGCACAGCCCTGAACCTGCTGGCTACTGCTATTGCGGTGGTCATTGCAAAGTATTTCAGCGAGAGCGGCAGTGCAAAGCTGAACTACTCCAACAAGCCTTTCCTGTTCAGCATCGGCGGGCTGGAACTGAGCATTTTTGTGCCGCTGGGCATCATTCTGCTGATCATCAGCTATGTGGTGCTGTACAAGACCCGCTTTGGCCTGCGCCTGCGTGCCTGCGGCGAGCATCCGCAGGCAGCGGACTCTGTGGGCATCAATGTCTACAAGATGCGCTATGCCGGTGTTGTCATTTCCGGTGCACTGGGCGCGATCGGCGGTATGGCCTACATCGTGCCCCCGGTGCAGACCTGGAACTTTGAGGTGGGCGTGGCCGGCGCAGGCTTCCTTGCCATGGCTGTTATGATTTTTGGCCAGTGGAAGCCCTTCAACATCTTTGGCGCAGCCATGTTCTTTGCTGTGTTCAAGAGTCTGGCAAACATTGCAGACTCCACCTTCCTGGCACAACTGCACTGGTCCAGCAACATCTACAACATGATGCCGTTCGTGGCGTCCATGATCATTCTGGCGTTTACCTCCAAGAACAGCATGGCACCCAAGGCAGAGGGCATCCCCTACGACAAGGGATCCCGCTAAAACGACGATTTGTGTTCCCAAAACAAGGGCGCAGCTGCTTTTTCGGGCGGCTGCGCCCTTTTTGGCTTAAAATTGGGCAAAGTTTACAGAATGATACTTGCTTTTGTTTGGAATTTTGCTATACTATATCTTACAATGTCGTACTATTGAAAAAACGAGGAGCGTGATACGATGCGCGTTTATGATCTGATCGCAAAAAGCGTGATGGCGGTACGCACAGCCGTGAGGAGCTGGAGCAGATCGTCAATGGCTATGTCAGCGGAGAAGTGACTGATTACCAGATGGCTGCATGGATGATGGCTGTCTATCTGCGCGGCATGACCGATGAGGAGACCGCAGAGCTGACCGATGTGATGGCTCACAGCGGCGTGATGGTGGATCTTTCGCCCATTCCGGGCATCAAGGTGGACAAGCACTCCACCGGCGGCGTGGGCGACAAGACCACGCTGGTCATTGCCCCCATCGTGGCGGCCTGCGGCGTGAAGATCGCCAAGATGAGCGGCCGGGGCCTTGGCCATACCGGCGGCACCATCGATAAGATGGAGAGCGTGCCCGGCACCAGAACCGCCCTCTCACAGGAGGAGTTCTTTGCGCAGGTGAACAGGATCGGCCTGTCGGTCATTGGCCAGAGCGAGGGCATTGCCATTGCAGATAAAAAAATGTATGCCCTGCGGGATGTGACCGCAACCGTCAGCTGCATCCCACTCATCGCATCCAGCATCATGTCCAAGAAACTGGCTTCCGGCTCGGATGCCATCCTGCTGGATGTGACCACCGGCACCGGAGCTTTTATGAAAACGGTAGACCAGAGCATTGAGCTGGCCAAGCTGATGGTATCCATTGGCACCCATCACGGCCGCCGAGTGGCTGCCATGATCACCGATATGGACACCCGCTGGGCCATAACATTGGCAACAGTCTGGAAGTCATGGAAAGCATGGATGTGCTCAAGGGCCATGGCCCCGCCGACCTGACCGAGGTCTGCTTGCAGCTGGCGGCGAACATGCTGGTGCTGGCCGATAAGGGCACTCCTGCCGAGTGCCGCGCCATGGCCGAGGCGGCGATCGCCGACGGCTCTGCCTTTGCAAAGTGCAAGGAGATGTTTGCGGCACAGGGCGGTGATACCCGCGTGCTGGACGATTACAGCCTGTTTGAGCAGCCCGCGGCAAGCTTTGAGCTGCTGGCAGAGCAGGACGGTTACATTGTGGCGAACGATGCCGAGAAGATCGGCTCTGCCAGCGTGCTGCTGGGTGCGGGCCGACAGAAAAAGGGCGACCCGCTGGATTTTGCCGCCGGCATCACCCTGCATAAAAAGCGCGGCGACTACGTAAAGAAGGGCGAGAGCCTTGCCACCTTCTACGGCGCAGCCGATAAGTTTGAAGCTGCCGCCGCCGAGTACCGCAGCGGCCTTGGATACGGCCCTGAGAAGCCGGAGGAAGCCCCGCTGGTGTATGCCCTTGTAACGAAGGACGGCGTGGCGCGCTATTAAATGAAATAAAAGCTTCCGGGACGGTATCTCCCGGGGCTTTTTGCGTCATTTGGCAGGTTCTTGTTGCATAACGTGGAAAACAGTGGAACTTTGGCAGGAGATATGGTATACTATGATGGATTTGTGCTGTCCCGGCAGAAGGGACGCGGAAAGAGAAAGGACTTGTTATGAAGATCATTCTGGTGGGCGGCGGCAAGGTTGGTACCGCGCTGGCGCGGCAGCTCAGTGAGGAAGACCATAATGTGACCATTGTGGATACCAACAAAGCGCGTGTGGAGCACCTGACTGAAAGCTACGATGTGCTGGGCATCGTGGGCAACGGTTCCTCGATCACCACGCTGGCAGAGGCCGGCATTGAAGACGCGGATGTGTTCATTGCCGTGACGGTTCGGATGAGCTGAACCTTCTGTGCTGCATGTTTGCCAAAAAGGCGGGCCACTGCCATGCAATTGCCCGTGTGCGCAACCCGTCCTACAGTCATGAGCTGGACTTTATCAAAAAGCAGATCGGCATTTCGGCCATCATCAATCCGGAAATGGCTGCAGCAAAGGAGATCTCCCATCTGCTGCGCTTCCCGGGTGCAAGCAAGATCGACACCTTTGCAGACGGCCGTGTGCGGCTGATCAAGTTTGCACTCACTGCAGAGCAGGGGCTGGATGGCGTGGCCATCCGCGAGATCCCCACCCGTCTGAAGAGCGACATTCTGGTGTGTGCAGTGGAGCGCAGCGGCGGCGTGATCATCCCGAACGGTAACTTTGTACTGCAGAACGGCGATCAGGTCACCTTCCTTGCAACACAGGATAAGGCCCACGAGTTCTTCCAGCGCATCCACCTGCCGGTGCGCCCGGTGCGCAATGCCTTCATCGTGGGCGGCGGTGCCATCGCCTTCTATCTGAGCCAGGAGCTGCTGGAAAACCACGTGCGTGTGCGCATCGTGGAGCGCGACCCTGCCCGCTGCATGGAGCTGGCCGAGCAGCTGCCCGGCGCACAGATCCTGAACGAGGACGGCTCCAACCGCGAATTCCTGCTCTCGGAGGGCATGGAGTCCACCGAGGCTTTTGTGGCCCTGACCAACATCGACGAAGAGAATGTGCTGCTGACTCTGTTTGCCAAAAAGCACTCCAAGGGCAAGCTGGTCACCAAAGTCAACCGTCTGGAATTTGATGATATTCTGGCCGGTCTGGATCTGGGCAGCGTGGTCTACCCCAAGTACATGACCTGCGATTACATCGTGCAGTATGTGCGTGCACTGCAGAACGAAGCGGGCAGCAACATCAAGACGCTGTACCGCATTCTGGACGACCGCGTGGAAGCGCTGGAATTTACCGTCCACGAGAAGAGCGCTGCCACCGGTGTCCCCCTGAGCCAGCTGCACCTGAAAAAGAATCTGCTGCTGTGCTGCATCACCCGCGGCCATCAGATCCTGATCCCGCGCGGCGGCGACCAGATCCAGGTAGGCGACAACGTGATCGTGGTCACGCTGGAGCATGGTCTGCATGACCTGCGCGATATTCTGGACAAGGGCGCAGAGGGTTGACGGAGGCAGACTATGAATTATGCGATCGTTTTCCGTCTGCTGGGCTATGTCATGCTGATCGAGGGTGCGCTGCTGCTGCTGCCCGCAGCGGCCAGCTGGATCTACGGCGAATGGTTCGTGCTGGGCGTGTTTCTGATCACGGCGGCAGTCAGCGCCGCCATCGGCTACGCCCTGCGCGGCATCAAGCCTAAAAGCAAGATGTTCTATATGCGGGAGGGCTTTGCTGCTACCTCGCTGAGCTGGATCGTCATTTCCATCGTGGGCGCCGTTCCGTTTGTGGTGGCGGGCTGCATCCCGAACCCGGTGGATGCCCTGTTTGAGACGGTGTCCGGCTTTACCACCACCGGTGCCAGCATCCTGCCCGGGGTGGAGGATCTGCCCAAGGGCCATCCTGTTCTGGCGCAGCTTCACCCACTGGATCGGCGGCATGGGCGTTCTGGTGTTCCTGCTCTCGCTGCTGCCCCTGACCGGCGGCTCCCACGTCAACCTGATGAAGGCAGAAAGCCCCCGGCCCTCAGGTGGATAAGCTGGTGCCCAAGGTGCAGTCTACCGCAAAGATCCTGTACGGCATCTATTTTGCACTCACCGTGCTGGAGGTGGTATTCCTGCTGCTGGGCGGCATGCCGCTGTTTGAGTCCATGCTCACGGCCTTCGGCACGGCGGGCACCGGCGGCTTCGGCTTCAAGAACGACAGCTTTACCAGCTTTTCTCCCTACATCCAGTGGGTCGTGACCATCTTCATGATCCTGTTTGGTGTCAACTTCAATGCCTACTTCCTGCTGCTGCTGCGCAAATTCAACCGCGCCATCAGCGAGGAAGTGCGCGGCTACTTCGCCATTATTCTGGTGGCAATTGGCATTATCACGGCCAATATCTACAGCCTTTATAACAGCTTTGGCGAAGCGGTGCGTCAAGCAGCCTTTCAGGTGGGTTCCATCATCACCACTACCGGTTTTTCCAGCTGTGATTTTGACCTGTGGCCCACTCTCTCCAAAGAAATTCTGGTGGTGCTCATGTTCATTGGTGCCTGCGCAGGCAGCACCGGCGGCGGCATCAAGGTGAGCCGCCTCCTCATTCTGGGCAAGACCTTGGGCAAGGAGCTCAAGCAGGCACTGCACCCGCAGGTGGTGGCCCCCGTCCGCATGGACGGCAAGCTGCTCAACCACGAGACCATCCGCACCACCAATGTGTTTATGGGCGCGTATTTCTTCATCTTCGTGGTCTCCTTCCTGCTCATCAGTCTTGAGCTTGATATGGTGACGACTCACAGCCATGCAGCTACTTTGAGCCTAACATCCGGACCGGGCCTTGCGGCCAGGTAGGCCCCATGATGAACTTTGGCAGCTTTACGAACCCCGCAAAGCTGGTGATGATCTTCGACATGCTGGCCGGCCGTCTGGAAATCTTCCCGATGCTGGTGCTGTTCCTGCCGGATACATGGCGCAGATTCTAAAAAGCAATTATAAAAAGCCATCTGTGATCTTCTGCTCGTATTGAGCATTTGGAAAGATACAGATGGCTTTTTTGCGCGTAACGGTAAGCTGCACAAACCCTTCCCTTTTCGGGGAGGGCGGATCTGCGAAGCAAAGACGAAGAAGCTTTTATACTTCCACTTTTTCCTGTGCCCGGTACTGCAGGGCTTCCAGCACACAGTCCTCATCCAGCAGCTGTTTGCCTGCCAGATCGGCCACCGTGCGGGCCACCCGCAGGATACGGTCATGGGCGCGGGCGGAAAGGCCCAAAGCGTCGTAGGAGGCGCGCAGCAGCCGCTCGGCGGCGGGGGTCATGCGGCAGACGCGCCGCACCTGCCCGGCGGTGAGCTGGGCGTTGCAGAGCACACCCTCAAAACCTGGGGCGGCATAGCGCTTTGCCTGAATGGCCCGGGCGGCAAGCACCTGTTTGCGCAGATCGGCGCTGCTCTCGGAAGGGACGACGGCGTGCAGCTCGTCAAAGGCGATGGGGTCCATCTCCACGCACAGGTCGATGCGGTCCAGCAGCGGGCCGGACACACGGCTGCGGTACTGCCGCACAGCACTGGGCGAACAGGTGCACTGCCGGGTGGGGTGGCCGTAGTAGCCGCACTTACAGGGGTTCATGGCGGCTACCAGCTGGAAGCGGCTGGGATAGGTGGCACTGCCTGCCGCTCGGCTCACGGTGATCTGGCCGTCCTCCAGCGGCTGGCGCAGCACTTCCAGACTCTCGCGGGAGAACTCCGGCAATTCGTCTAAAAACAGCACACCGCAGTTGGCAAGGCTGCACTCGCCGGGCCGGAACTGTGCGCCGCCGCCAGCCAGAGCTGCGGCACTGGCCGAGTGGTGCGGGCTGCGGAAAGGCCGTGCAGAGATCAGGCCCCGGCCCTGCGGCAGCTGCCCTGCAATGGAATAAATTTTAGTGGTCTCCACGGCTTCCTCACGGGTGAGCGGCGGCAGGATGCCGGGCAGACGCTTTGCCAGCATGGATTTGCCAGTGCCGGGTGCGCCAATGAGCAATACATTGTGTCCGCCTGCGGCAGCAATGACCATAGCCCGCCGCGCCAGCGACTGGCCCATCACGTCCGAAAAATCCGGCACCTGTGCCCATGCGTCTGCAGGGTCAAAGGGAACAACAGCCGCCGGGGCAAGCGGGGAGATGCCGCGCAGGGCATCTACAACTTCGCGTGCCGTGTGGGCGGGGTAGACGGCCATGCTGTCGGCACAGGCCTCGGCTGCTTCGGCGGCATTCTCGGCAGGTACATACAGGGCGTGGGTGCCATTTTCTGCTGCAGCCAGCGCCATGGGCAGCACGCCAGAAACCGGCCGCAGGGTGCCGTCCAGTGCCAGTTCGCCCAGAAATGCCGCGTCGGCAGGCACATCCTCCAGCTGGCCGCTGGCAGTGAGCACTGCCAGCAGAAGCGGCAGGTCGTACACCGGGCCGGTCTTGCGCACATCCGCCGGGGCAAGATTGATGGTAATGCGCCGGTCCGGGAACTTGAAGCCCAGATTTTTGATGGCGGCGCGCACACGGTCGGCGCTTTCACGCACAGCGGAATCCGGCAGGCCCACGATGGAAAAGGCGGGCAGACCGCCGGAAATGTCGGCCTCCACTGCCACGGCAAAGCCGCTCAGGCCGTTCAGACCAAAGCTTCTGGTAACAGAATACATGTTGTTCTCCCTTATCCCAGCGGATGATATGACGGAAAAGAATTGGCAAAAGTGGAAAATATTGGATGATTATGTCATACTTCGACACAAAAATACTTCTGAATTCATTATAGTAAAGGGCAGGGAAGATGTCAATGCGATAGAGAGGAGAGAGTTTTCCATGATGAGCAAAGAATACTGCCGCTATATCCGTACATATTCAGAACTGGAAGGGCTGCAGCATGCCCACACCCTTGTATATTGCGGTGCCGCCGCTGCGCAGGGCGTTGTAATGGAGCTGCGGCAGGAGCAGGATGGCCGGGTGCGCCGCAGCGCGGTGCTGCTGCAGGACAGTTTTGCCCGGGCAATGCAGCTGCTGCGCTACCTGTGTGAAAACAGCATCGGTTTGGAGCAGTGGCTGGACGTTCTGGACGATGCAGGCCAGAGTTATGAACTGCTGGAAAATGCAGGCGAGGCCGGGATAGTTCCCGACTTTACCGGGAAAAACTTGGAATTTTGTGCCATATGCCGGTTTTGAACTGCAAATCTTGTTGCAGATTACGCAATTGACACATGGATGCGGAGAGTTTATATTATAAGTAGGGTTTAACCAAACCTGTTCTTTTTTGCGGAAAAATTTACAAAAGGTAAGGTGTGCAAGATGTATTTGGATGAATATAAGCGCTGGATGGCTGCAGAGCTGGAAGACGCTGATCTGAAGCCGGAGCTGGCCAAGATCGAGGGAAATGATGACGAGATCAAGGACCGCTTTGCTGTGGCTTTGAAGTTTGGCACCGCTGGTCTGCGCGGCGTTCTGGGCGCTGGCACCAACCGTATGAATATCTATGTTGTGCGTCAGGCCACGCAGGGTCTGGCAAACTGGGTCAAGACTCAGGGCGGCAGCCAGACTGTGGCGATCAGCTACGACAGCCGCCTGAAGAGCGATATCTTTGCCAAGACCGCCGCAGGCGTTCTGGCGGCAAACGGTATCAAGGTGCGCATTTACGATGCTCTGATGCCTGTGCCTGCACTGAGCTTTGCTACCCGTTACTACCAGTGCAATGCTGGTATCATGGTCACGGCTTCTCACAACCCGGCCAAGTACAACGGCTACAAGGCCTACGGCCCGGATGGCTGCCAGATGACCGATGATGCTGCTGCCATCGTATACGATGAGATCCAGAAGACGGATGTGCTGACCGGTGCAAAGTACATATCCTTTGCCGAGGGCGTGGAGCAGGGCCTGATCCGCTTTGTGGGCGACGACTGCAAGAAGGCACTGTATGATGCCATTGAGGCCCGTCAGGTGCGCCCGGGCCTGTGCAAGACTGCCGGCCTGAAGCTGGTGTACAGCCCGCTGAATGGTTCCGGTCTGGTGCCGGTCACCCACGTGCTGAACGATATGGGCATCACCGATATCACCATCGTGCCCGAGCAGGAGTACCCCAACGGCTACTTTACCACCTGCTCCTACCCGAACCCCGAAATTTTCGAGGCTCTGAAGCTGGGTCTGGAGCTGGCAACCAAGACTGGTGCCGATCTGATGCTGGCCACCGACCCCGATGCCGACCGCGTGGGCATTGCCATGAAGTGCCCGGATGGCAGCTATGAGCTGGTATCCGGCAACGAGATGGGCGCTCTGCTGCTGGATTACATCTGCGCAGGCCGCATCGAGAAGGGCACCATGCCCAAAAACCCGGTGGCCGTCAAGTCCATCGTATCCACTCCGCTGGCCGATGCCATTGCCGCACACTACGGCGTGGAAATGCGCAGCGTGCTGACCGGCTTCAAGTGGATCGGCGACCAGATCGCAAATCTGGAAGCTGCCGGTGAGGTGGACCGCTTCATCTTTGGCTTCGAGGAAAGCTACGGCTATCTGGCCGGCCCCTATGTACGCGATAAGGATGCCATCATCGGTTCCATGCTGATCTGCGAAATGGCCGCTTACTACCGCAGCATCGGTTCCTCCATCAAGCAGCGTCTGGAAGAAATCTATAAACAGTATGGCCGCTACCTGAACAAGGTGGACAGCTTCGAGTTCCCCGGCCTGACCGGCATGGAGAAGATGGCTTCCATCATGCAGAAGCTGCGTGATAACCCGCCCGCCGAGCTGGCTGGCCACAAGGTGGTCAAGGTGACCGACTACAAGAAGCCCGAGGAGACCGGCCTGCCCGCTGCAAACGTGCTGATCTACAGTCTGGAAAACGGTGCTACCGTTGTGGTGCGTCCCTCCGGCACTGAGCCGAAGATCAAGACCTATTTCACCACTCTGGGCAAGGATCTGGCTGAAGCACAGGCACAGAAGGATGCTCTGGCTGCTGCCATCGAGCCGATCCTGAAGTAAACTCCATCAAGAACAAGTTTGTGCCCCTCTGCTGTGTGCAGAGGGGCATTTTTGCTGTAGAATATTGGTTGCAGTTTGGGAAGTTATACGCTATAATAAAATATGGCTTACTATAGGAATCGGGCAGGTGAAGAAATTGGAAAAGAGAGTATCCGCAGTACTGGTGGCGGCGGGGTCTTCCACACGCATGGGCTTTGACAAGCTCAGCTTTGATCTGGGCGGCGAGACCGTGCTGCACCGCAGCATCCGCGCGTTTGAACAGGACCCGCTTGTCACGGAGATCGTGCTGGTGGCCGGTAAGAACCGCGCCTTTGTGGAGCAGCAGGCAGCAGACTGCACAAAGCCTGTGCAGATCGCAACGGGCGGAACCACCCGCGCCGAGAGCGCAAAAAACGGCGTGCTGGCGGCAGCAGGGGAGCTTGTGGCAGTGCACGACGCGGCAAGACCCTTCGTCAGTCAGGCCGTCATCACAGCAGCGCTGGAAGCAGCGGCCCGGTGCGGCGCAGCTGCACCTGCCGTACCGGTAAAGGATACCATCAAGGCTGCAGCGCGCGGCAACGGAAAGACCGTGCCGGATGCCTGCCTTGTGTACACAACGCCCGACCGCAGCACCCTGTATGCGGTGCAGACCCCTCAGTGCTTTGACCGCGCAGAGTACCTTGCTGCGCTGGAAGAGCTGGATGCCGAAAAAGCCCGCCTTGTCACCGACGACTGCAGCCTGTTCGAGCTGACCGGCCGCGCTGTGCAGCTGACGCAGGGCGATTACGCCAATTATAAGATCACGACCCGCGAGGACTTGCCCCGCCCGGAACAGAAAGAGGAACACAAAATGCGCATTGGACATGGTTATGACGTGCACCGTCTGGTGGAAGGCCGCAAGCTGATCCTGGGCGGCGTGGAAGTGCCTTTTGAAAAAGGCCTGCTGGGCCACTCGGATGCAGATGTGCTGGCCCATGCGGTGATGGATGCTGTGCTGGGTGCCGCTGCGCTGGGGGATATCGGCCAGCATTTCCCGGACAATGACCCGGCCTACTCTGGTGCCGACAGCCTGAAGCTGGCCCGCCGTGTGGCCGAAAATTTTAAAAGGAGCACGGCTTCCGCATTAAAAATATCGACGCGACGCTGTTGTGTCAGCGGCCCAAGCTTGCGCCGTACATTCCGGCCATGCGCCAGAATCTGGCCGATGCCTTCGGCCTGCCGGTGGATGCCGTGAGTGTAAAGGCCACCACCGAGGAACATCTGGGCTTTACCGGTGAGGGGCTGGGCATTGCCGCCCACGCTGTTGCCCTGATCGAAACACTGTAAACGGGAGCGTGTACCAATGACTCTGAACGCGATCATTGCAAATTTCCAGACCTTCAAACTGGTCGATTTGCTGGATATCATCATCATTTCCTTCCTGATTTACCAGCTGCTGGGCATTGTCAACCGCACCCGCGCCGGCCAGCTGTTCAAGGGTGCGCTGCTGGTGATGGCCGTCTATCTGGTGGCAGAAACGCTGAACATGCGTACCGTCACATGGCTGCTGAACTCACTGCTGCAGGTGGGCCTGCTGACGCTGGTGGTGCTGTTCCAGCCGGAGATCCGCCGTGCGCTGGAGCGCATGGGCCAGACCGACCAGTGGGCCGCCAAGCTGTTCAATGTCAAAGGCCGCTACAACGATCCAAGCCTGAAAGGTGCATGGCGCAGCGCCATCATTGCCATCTGCGATGCGGCAGAGCGCTTTTCTGAGACCAAGACCGGTGCACTGATCGTGCTGGAACGCCACACAAACCTTTCGGAGATCGTGCGCACCGGCACGCCGGTGAACAGTGCGGTCAATCTAGAAGTGCTGGGCACCATTTTCTACGAGGGCACGCCCCTGCACGATGGTGCTGCCATCATTGAGAATGGCCGCATCAAAGCCGCGGGCTGTGTGCTGCCGCTTTCCAACAATCTGGATCTTGGCAAGGATATGGGCACCCGTCACCGCGCCTGCCTTGGCATTGCCGAAAATTCCGACGCCATCGCCATCGTGGTCAGCGAGGAGACCGGCATCATCTCCATGGCAAAGAACGGCGTGCTGATCCGCCACTTTGACCGCCAGACCCTGTATACCCGTCTGGTGGATGAGATGATCCCTAAGGAGACCACCACCGAAAAGACGACGGTCAGCGGCTGGCGCGGTCAGCTGGACCGTCTGTGGAAATGGGTCAGCCAGAAGGAGGACGATGCGCAATGAACAACGAACCCAACAAGAAAATGGCGCAAAGCCTGCGGTCGCCCATAAGAAAAACATTCTGGACGACCGCCGCATCCGGCTGGCACTTTCGGTGCTGGGCGCCATCGTTGCATGGATGGTGGTCACGATCATCGTCCAGCCCGGCACCACCAACACCATTTACAATGTGCC
>ENA-OQEL01000562-OQEL01000562.1-human-gut-metagenome-genome-assembly--contig:-NODE-562-length-12747-cov-3.512282_pt1 | contig 12747 bp, 10 predicted proteins | sample MGYA00242796_ERZ504637 | MGnify/ENA primary metagenome ERZ504637 (study PRJEB26092, sample SAMD00036306) | human gut metagenome | host: Homo sapiens | study: EMG produced TPA metagenomics assembly of... | reverse complement strand
ATGGCCAGAGCGCCTTTGGGTGCCCTAAATGAACGGCGCACAGGGGATATTAAAACGGTTCTGAATGAAGATATTGAAAAACTGGAACTATTTCTGGCGCATAATCTTCCTGACCTTGTGTGCTATCTGGTTGGGCCGGTGGTCATCTTTATTTATTTGATGACCGTTAATGTTCCACTGGCGTTGATTTCTCTTGTTCCGCTGGTTCTGGCTGTAGTTGTAATGGGGGCGATGTTCCGCAATACCGATGATTTGATGGAACGGGCCAACCAATCCATTACCACACTAAATTCTGTTATGATCGAATATATCGGCGGAATGAAATTGATTAAAGCCTATAACATGGGGAGCAAGTCCTTCCAGAAATTTTCCGGCGCAATCCATGAGGAAAATGCCATGTGGAATGAGACTTCCCGACGTATGGGGCCTCCGTATGCAGCGTTTGTCGTTATCATTGAATGTGGAATGCTGCTGATGGTTCCGATAGGCGGGATGTTTTTCCCTGAAAGGTTCACTGACAGCCAGTGCGCTTCTGCTGTTTGTTTATGTCGGTTCTATGTATCTGACGGAAATTCGGCCTTTACAGGAATTGGGTACAAACTTTGCAAATGTACTGAACGCTATTACCAAGACCAAAGAGATACTGAATATTCCGATTTATGAGGGTGGAACAGACTTCCCCCAAAAACATGATATTGAACTTCAGAATGTCCGATTTTCTTATGACGGCAAAACCGATGTACTGCATGGTGTCAACCTCAAAATCAATGATGGTGAGCGCATGGCTCTTGTGGGCCGATCTGGTGCCGGTAAAAGCACTGTGATTGAACTGATTTCCCGGTTCTACGATGTGCAGGAAGGAGAAGTGCTGATTGGCGGCAAAAATGTCAAGGAGCTTGACTACGATACCATTCTGAAAAATATAGCTATCGTATTTCAAAAGACCTTCCTCACCCGTGACAGCGTGCTGGAAAATATCCGTATGGGTAGTAACGCTACTCTGGAAGAAGTGCGGGCTGCCGCAAAAGAGGCACAGATTGATGACTTTATCATGTCCCTGCCGGATGGATATGACACAAAAGTGGGCAGTTTCGGCTCCCGCTTTTCTGGCGGAGAAAAACAGCGGATCGCGATTGCCCGCGCAATTCTGAAAAATGCACCTATCTTGATTTTGGACGAGGCCACAAGTGCCTCTGACCCGGAAAATCAGATGGAGATTGATAAAGCTATTCAAAATCTATGCAAAGGCAAAACAGTCATTGTAGTAGCACACCGTTTGAGTGCTTTGAAAATGTGCAACCGGGTGGCTGTGGTGGAAAACCATACAATTACCAACGTTGGCACCCATGAGGAAGTTCGGAAGACCAACGCCTACTATCGAAAAGCGTGGGATGACTACGAAACAGCCCGGAATATCACTTATCAGTTGGAGGGAGGCGAGCAGTATGAATGAGCACGATGTATTAAAAAAGAACCACAATTTCTATATTGGTGTTGGCGGTACTGTTCTGGAAGGACTTCTCTCCGGCAGCCTGTTTATGCTGCTTTACTCTGTTATGCAGTTTTTGTGGTCGGGTCAATTTGACATGAACCGCGTTCTGGCTCTGACCGGTATTATTGCAGTGGTTTTTCTTCTCCGTATCCTGATTTACAGCTACGGTTATACCAAAGCGCAGATTGGCGGTGCGGAGGTCAGTAAGAATATTCGGCTTTTTATGGGTGACCATTTGAAGCGCATCCCACTGTCCCGCTTTACGCAGGGGCAGACCGGCGATTATATCAACACCATTACAAGCGACGTAAACAACTACGAAAAAATCCTGACCCATAAAGTCGGAGATTTTGCAAAGAATTTTGCCCTGTCATTGATGTTGATTGTCTTTGTTATGACGCTCTATGTTCCGGCAGGAATTATCCTGCTGATAGCCGATCTTCTTTTAATCCCCGGCCTATGGCTTTCTTTCCGCATGGTACGGAAATATGGAAAAGAAAAGAACGATATTTGTGCGGAGAACGTCAGCAGCATTGTTGAGTATGTTTCTGGTATTCAGACTTTCCGAGCTTATGGTGTAGGCGGTATGAAGAACAAAACTGTTATCAACGCCATGCGGGAGTTTTCCCGGATCAGCTTTGTGTACGAATCAAAAGTGCTTCCTATTGGTGCGGTCTTTGGTATTTTGAGTTGGCTGTCCTGCCCGCTGGTTATCTTGCTGGCCTATGCACCCTGGGTCGCAGGGACACTGAACACGGTGGACTACCTTTTGATTTGTATGCTGCCCCTGTTCTGTGCAAAGCTGGCTAACTCGATTTTTGTAGACCTTACCAGTTATAAGAACCTGATGATCTCGAAAAACAAAATCTTGAGTGTAATGAATGAGCCGGAGGAAACTGGCAGCATGGAGCCGCTTCACACAGCTACCCATGAAATCACATTTGACAATGTAGATTTTGCATATGTTCCCGGTGAACCGGTACTAAAACACGCCACCTTTACGGTGCCAGATCAAAAGCTCACGGCCATTGTCGGAGACTCTGGCTCCGGCAAATCTACTATTTTGAACCTGATTGCAAAATATTATGAAGCAACGGGCGGGACGATTTCTATTGGCGGTAAACCCATTAACCATGTTGCCGCAGAGCGTGTACTGGAGCAAGTTTCTATGGTAGACCAGGACATATTTCTTTTTGACGATACCATCCGGGATAATATCCGACACGCTCGTCCTAATGCTACGGACACGGAAATCGAGGCTGCCTGCCGGGAGGCTAACTGTGACAGCTTCATCCGTAAGATGGAAAAGGGATACGATACGCCGACTGGCGAGAATGGAAATCTTCTCTCTGGCGGTGAGCGTCAGCGAATTTCAATAGCCCGCGCCATCCTGAAAAATAGCCCCATCCTGCTTTTGGATGAAGCAACCGCATCTCTTGACATTGAAAATGAGCTTGCCGTAAAGCAGGCCATCGCCAATCTGCTAAAAGAGAAAAAGACAGTGGTAATGATTGCTCATACCCTTTCCATTGTCAAAAATGCAGACCAAATCCTTGTAATGGGTGATGGTGGGATTGCTGAATCGGGAACCCATGAAGAATTGCTTGCGAAAGGCGGAAAATATGCTGCTATGTGGAACGCAGAGCAAAAAATATCAGCTTGATAGAAGCTAAAGAAGAATAATTGCATAGCGCATGAACCTGCCCCGACTACGGGGAAAGAAAAAAACCGCTGGCTGGGGCAGGTGATTTTGCGCGCTCATTTTAAGTTATTACCCTAACGGTGGTTTTGAGAAATCAGAGCCGCCGTTTCTTTGCGTTTACACAAACCAATGACGACTTGCAGGGACACGGTAGTCGATGGGAGGTTATTTTACCGTGTCCTTTTCTCTTTTTCGTAGTATCCATGATCTGCACCAATTAAAAAAAGCGTAGCCCCTCCGTCGGAGCAGTCCGGTTTTGAACATGAAATTAAACAGTACATAACCGATAATACTTTTTCGTGCGCTTGTGCGGCCTTGTGTCGCACAGGCGCATTTTGCTTTCCAGACTTCGAGACAAAGTGTCCCGAGGTGCGGTGCCGTTCTCCGCCGTTGCTCCATTTCGTTTCCGACCAACCCCGAACAAACTGAAATGGAGGATTTTACGATGACTACTATCAATTTGAAAGATTTTTATTATTGGTACACGCAGGATCAGCTTATCGAAGTTTCTGACGAGGTGGCCGAGGTATTCAAGGCCGATGCCCGCTATGAAATGGCCTACCAACGGCGGCTCTCCCGGCACAAGGCGCAGTATTCTCTGGACTGCGATGACGGGATTGAATATTCCGCTTGCCTGCATGAGCCGACCCCGCAGGAGCTCCTTGAACGGATGGAAACCTTTCTTCGTCTGTGGAACGCTCTCAATTCTCTGCCGGAGATCCAAGGCCGTAGAATTGACGCACATATCATTCTTGGCAAGTCGATTAAGGAAATTGCCGAGGCCGAGGGCGTACATGAGGAGTCTATTCGCCAGTCGATCAAGCGTGGCCTTGAACGCATGAAAAAAACTTTTTGATTTTTTCTTCTTAACCCACTTGGAATTGATGAAAAAATGTCTCGGTTTATGAGAGGAGGTTTTCTTCCTAACGCAAGGGAATAACGGCAACCCTGAGTAAGTACGTGGAGCCAGACGGTGGGTGCGCGGTGACATCTCCCAAAAGAGATTGAGCGAACAACACCAACACTGTAAATGGGCCCGGCCACCCCAAGGCCATGATCCGGCGCTGAACAGGTTGGCTGCCTGTTCCTCCGGGCTTGTCGCTTTACTTGCGTTGAGAGCGCCGCACAGAAAATAACGATTGTCTTTGGACAGGCCAAGTAAATATGTGCAGCGCTCTCTAATATTCAAAAACTATAATGAACCTCGAGACAAAGTGTCCCAAGGTGGAGTAAGGCAACAGGCCAGCATCCCGGTGGTGCTGGCCTGTTGCGTTTCCCCACCAAACAGCGGGAGGCGTTCTATCAATCTGCGAAGGAGGTTTACCGTGAAATTAACTACACAGAAACTTGAACAAATGAGAAGCGTTGACATTGGCGCGGTGGCTGCCGAGTCCCTGCCTGATGTGAGCGGTATGACCTTTGACAATGCGCTTTCCCGAAAGGAGCGCATCTCTCGATTTTGCAGACTGTCAAAAATCCATACTGCTTTTGCATCGGTGGTGTTGGCGTGAAAATTGAATTTGCTGAAAGCGGGCCATCTCTCCAAGATAAGCTGACGGATTTCCTGCTGCGGCAAAGAAGCGGGCTGTAACTTCGGTTACAGCTCGTTTTGCTTCTTCGAGACAAAGTGTCCCGAAGCGGAAGCATCCTTGTTGTCCTCCCCGGACAGAGTTATAATATAAGTGTAATGTGATAGGGAAGGAGGAACAATGGCACGAGCAAAAAACAGAGGGTATCAGCAGAGTTTCTCTCCCTCTTACACAATCCGCCGCTGGCGGCTGGGCATCTATATCCGGCTTTCAAAGGAAGATTTGAAAAAAGGAAAAGACGATAGCAACAGCGTAAAGAACCAGCGTGACCTACTGAACGATTTTTACCGACGCAACATTGACGAGTTTGAAAGTATCACGGAATATGTAGATGACGGACATACTGGAACGGACGCTAACCGTGAAGATTTTCAACGGCTCTTGGCGGATGTCATGAGTGGTAAAATCAACTGCGTTATAGTAAAAGACCTGTCCCGCTTCGCACGAAATTATAGCGATGCCGGAAGTTTGATCGACAACCTGTTTGTTCAAATGGGTGTTCGCTTTATCAGCCTTGCTGAGAATGTGGACAGCTACAAGAACCCCGACAGCGTTTCAAATATCATCGTTCCCATTACAAACGTGATGAACGATAATTACTGCTATCAGACTTCCAAAAAGATCCGGCAGGTATTTGATTACAAACGGCGCAACGGCCAGTATATCGGAGCATTTGCTCCTTACGGCTATGTAAAGCACCCAAAGGACAAGCACAGGCTGATTGTTGATCCCGATGCTGCTGAAAATGTCAAACTCATTTTCACAATGCTTATTCAAGGGTCATCAAAACGTGCTATCGCGTTGTACCTGAACGAACACGGCGTACCGAGCCCCTCGGCTTACAAGGTACAAAAGGGCTTGCCTGTTTCGACAAGAGGGTATGACGATCCTATGTGGGGAGCCCGCATGATCCACTCCATTCTTACCAATCCGACCTACACCGGGGACTTAGCCCAAGGCCGGAGCCGGGTGAAAAGCTACAAGGTACACCAGATTGAAGCTGTTCCCCGCGAGGAATGGGTGGAAGTGGCTGGAACGCATGAGGCCATTATCGACTATGAAACTTTCGATAAGGTACAGGCTCTCTTACAGCGTGATACCCGTACTTCCCCGAAAGGCCGTGAGGTACATTTATTCAGCGGCTTTCTGAAATGTGCCGATTGCGGGCGGGCCATTACCCGATGCGTTGGCAAGAACAACAATGTATATTATTCTTGCTCAACCTACAAGAACCGTTCCCGGACAGCCTGCACCATGCACTCAATCAAGCATGAACGGCTGGAGGCTGCTGTTCTGTTCGCCGTACAGCATCAGGTACATTTGGCTGTTTCCTACTCGGAAATCGTCACGCAGATCAATTCCGCTCCAATCAAAAAAAGCCAGTCTTACCGACTGGACGATCTGATAGCTGCAAAAAAGCGGGAACTGACAAAGATAACACGCTACAAGCAATCTCTTTATCAGGACTGGAAAGACGGTGAAATCACCCAGCAGGAATACCGGGATATGAAGGCTGACTATGAACGGCAGACTTCTGATATTTCCGCGGTGCTTACCCGGCTGAACGCTGAACGCGCAGAACTGGCAAACGGTGTGGACAATGAGCATCCTGCACTGGTAGCCTTTATGAAGTATCAAAACATTGAAGCCCTCAATCGGGAAATCTTGGTTGAGCTTGTGGACTATATCAAGGTCTATGAAAACGGCAATATCAGCGTGAAATTCAAATTTGCTGACGAGCTCCACAAGATTGCAGAGTACATTGAAATTAACACTACGGAAGATACCGCAGTAGCGGGCTAACCCCCGCTACAAAACCCCTTTGACAGTGTGTTTTCCTAATAGGCGCTAATCATATAATGCTTGACATCCTTGCAACGTAGTAGTCGATACCTTTATAATAAGGGCGAACAGAAAGGAAGTGCTTGATATGATGTCTATGCTGAAGAAAGTTGTTCTTTTCCCGATTTCTCTCTTTGTGGCGTTTTTGGCTCTCATGGCAAAGTGGCTGCTCACTTTGTCCAGTTATGTGGTCGCTCCGCTGATGCTCTACATCTTCGGCTGCGGCATCTACACCGCCTGCCGTCAAACTTGGGATCAGTTTCTTATCCTGCTGGTGTCCGAGTTCATCTGCTTCATCCTCTTTTTCGGTGCAACTGCCATCACCGAGGGTATCGGGCGTTTTAGTGAATGGCTTGCAGAACTGTAAGAAATAGTTTTAATCCTTTGCCGCCTTCGGGCGGCATTTTCATTTTATAGGGGGTGATTCGTGATGGCTGCGACACGATTGATCGCATTGCACAAGAATAAGGGAAAGACCGTTGCGGCCTGTTTGAAAAGCCGCACAGATTATGTGCAGAACCCCGATAAGACCGAGCAAGGTGAATTGGTGAGTTGCCACGAGTGCAGTCCTCTGACAGTCGATGAAGAATTTATGCTTACCAAGCGGCAGTATGAACTTGCTACCGGGCGCAGACAGAAAAGTGACGTGATTGCCTATCAGATCCGGCAGTCGTTCAAACCCGGCGAGATCACCGCCGAAGAAGCCAACAAGGTGGGCTACGAACTAGCCATGCGCTTTACCAAGGGCAAACACGCCTTTGTGGTGGCAACGCACACGGACCGTCACCACATCCATAACCATGTGATTTTCAACTCCACCGCATTGGACGGTTCAAAAAAGTTCCGGGATTTTTTCTTTTCGGCACTGGCCGTTCAGCGGTTGAGCGACTTGATTTGTCTGGAGCATCAACTCTCTGTTATTGAAATAAAGCCCTACCGGGAACGGCAGAAACGTACCCTCTATCCACCCAAAGAAAGCAATCGTGATAGGCTGTGTGGCATCATCGACAGTATCCTTGCAGAAAAGCCCAAGGATTACGAAGATTTTCTGCAAAAACTGGAACAACAGGGTTATGAGGTCAAGCGTGGAAAATACACTTCCGTCAAGGGCGCACGACAAAAACGGTTCATCCGATTCAAAACGCTGGGCGCAGGCTATAGCGAGGACGAACTGAAAGCAGTGATTGCAGGAAAAGCAGAACACCATCCCCACCAGAAGCAGCCGCCCCAAGAGCAACCGTTCCAATTGCTGGTTAACATTCAGGCAAAGCTCTCCGAGGGCAAAAGCGAAGGCTATGCACGATGGGCGAAAAAATATAATCTGAAAGAAATGTCCAAGACGCTGATTTTCTTGCAGGAGCACAAAATTGGCAGCACAGATGAACTGAATGAACGCGCAGCGGCGGCAACAGAAAAATATCACCAGCTGGGAGATTCCATCAAAGCCGCCGAAACACGGATGGCGGAAATTGCTGTGCTGAAAACGCACATCGTCAATTACGCCAAGACCCACCCAGTCTACGATGCCTACCGGAAAGCGGGATATAGCAAAAAGTTTCTGGATACTCACCGGGAAGAAATCACACTGCACAAAGTAGCCAAGGCCGCTTTCGATGAAACTGGCTTAAAAAAGCTGCCGAAGGTCAAAGCACTGAATGCAGAGTATTCCGATCTTCTGACCCCAAAAGAAAGCAGCCTACCCGGACTATCGCAAAGGCACGAGAAGAAATGCAGGAGTTGGTAAAGGCACAGAAAAATATTGAAATTGTTCTTCACAGAAGAAAAGAACGCACAGGAAAAGCAGCAGACCCGATAAACGAAAGTCGCCGAGGATTCTAACCCTTTCATGGGGCGGAATCCTCGGCGACCTTTTTTAGTTTATGTAGCAGCGATCCTGCGTTACGAGCCAATCTTCACACAGCCGTTGGGCTTCATCTGTTGAGCGGCACACGCAATTGAACAGCTTGCCGTGCAGGGAGCAGTAGGTGTAACGGATTTTGGGCACACCGTTCTCATCCCGAAACTTTGTGTAGCGTTCCTCACCGGGCATCAGATAAAGCTGCTCCATTTCTGCATCGTCCTTTCCGTTTTCATGTGTCAGGCACACAACGCACCTATTCTATCATGAACTTAGGAATTATGCCATTGACGCTTGCACCAAAAAAGCGCCCCCGGATTTTCGGAGAGAGTGTGCATTGACACATTCAATAGCGTCGGAAAGAATGCGCAGCCTGCACCGGAACGGTGCAGATCAGAAAGGGTTTGGGATTTCCCAACAAGCATTTTGCAACGCAAAATTTGCATTTGTGCGCACGAATGCACTGCTTGCTGGTACAATGTCATCGATGAAACAAAAACAGTTTCATCAAAGACGGTTATATGGTTGTGCCGATTTCCAAAACATAGTAATATTGAAGTACTAACTGGGGCTGAAAGTGGCAAAACTGCTTGCTTGGTTTCCATTCAGGAATTACTAACAGCGTAGACCGTCCGTTCGCTTCGTAAAAGATTCAATGTTTTGATTGGTTGGGTCGGCACAACCGTTACCCGTGTCAACAACGCGCCTGTTACTTTTGCGAAGAAGCGAAACTGCCCTGAAAGGAGAGGTGTATATGAGTTATTGTCCGGTAGCTGGAATTGATGTCAGCAAACGATTCAGTGATATGTGCATTTTGTCGCCAGACAACAAAATCTTTGCGCAAGAAAAGATTTATCACGACGAAACATCGATAAATCGAGCAAACGCCCTACTCCAAAAGGCTGAGCGGCTTTTTTTCAGTAAGCCTGTTATTGTGATGGAGTCCACCTCACACTACCATTTGATCCTCTTTCAATTTTTCTCAGAGCATGGATATGACGTGATCGTGGTGAATCCACTTCAAAGCAATTCGATGAAGGACTTCTCTATCAGAAAGAGGAAAACCGATCGTGTGGATGCCTTCAAACTGGCAATGATGTATCGAACAAAGACATTGCGTCCTTCCCAAATTCCTCAAACGGCAACGCGTGCGCTACGCCAGCTCTGCAGACATCGTGCGGAATTGTTGAACGACGTTTCGAGTTATAAAAACCGATTAACAGCCCTTTTGGATCAGACCTTTCCAGGCTATGATAAGGTCTTTTCCGATGTGGGAGGCGTCACTTCCTGCGCTGTGCTTGTACGTTTTCCAACGCCGACCATTTTGCTTGTAGAGGAAGAATCAGAACTGGTTGAAGTGATTGCTGCTGCAAGCAAGTCTGGTTATAGTTTTGCTAAAAAGAAAGCTGGATTGCTAATCTCCGCAGCACAAAAAGCGCAGACATTGGGGATTCATTCATGTGCCGATGAAACACTCATTGTGTGTACCATTCAAATGCTTCGTACATTGTCCGAAAGTGTGCTTCAAATAGAAACCGCAATAGATAATTTGCTGGCTCAGATAAAAGAAATGCGCAACAACGTTTCTTTACTGCAAAGCATCCCTGGTATTGGTAGTCATTCGGCAGCCCTTTTACTAGGAGAAATCGGAGATATCTCGTTGTTCAAGAAGCCGAAACAGCTTGCAGCATATTTTGGTTTAGACCCAACAGAGCGGCAATCCGGATCATTCAGAGGGACAAAGAACAAACTCTCAAAACGTGGCTCTTCCTATGCAAGAGCTGCACTTCACATGGGAGTGGTTAATTCGATTTGTAAGCGCGGAAAGGACTCTGCAGCGAACCCCGTACTGCTCAGTTATTATGAAAAGAATGTAAAAACAACCGGCAAAGGTTGCTCAAGCAGCATCAATGCACAAACTGGTCTTTATAGTCTTTGCAGTCTTGCGTGACCCAGAAGCCCTTCAGAACTGAAAACGCCAGAGCAGCATGCTGTTGAACTAGGGAATTTGTAAAAGCAGCCTTGAAGTTTTTGAGAGATTCAAGCCCTGAAACAAACACAGGGCCTTATTTGGTATGCGCAAAAATTCGAATTTGGCATCTTTCACTGCCCTTGTTCTTTACTTGGTGTAAGCGATGGCAGGACTATAAGCGATGAATACCGAACTCAAACCGTTCGATTTCGTTCTTATTGGCTACCTGTGCTATTGACTTTGCTTAACTGGTCTGTGGTTTGGTGCTTCTTTTTTATAGCTGCCGGAAAATCCGGAAAAATTTTGCAGACACGATATGCGCGGGAGCGGGTAGTGCTTTACTACCGCTTCACAGTTTGCATGAAACACTGTACTTTCACAGCGCGGTCACTGCAAAACTGTCCAGCGCGCCCGGCGGGGTGCAGATCAGATGATGGCAGAGATTCCGTACTTCTCGACCAGCTCGCGCACATGCTCCTCGTATTTCTTCACCTGTTCGTCCCAGTATTCCACCGTGCGTTCCTGAACGCTGCCATAGCGGTTCCATGCGTTCCAGCCGGTGCCGCGCCATGCTCTGGTGGTGATCACATCATCATGCCAATGCTGGATAGAGGACAGGCCTTTCATTTTGCGGATTGCTTTAACCTCGATCTGACGCACGCGCTCGGCCTGTACACCAAGTTCCACGCCAACGGCCCGGAGGCTCTTTTCGTCATAGTAACGACTGCATAAAACAGTTGCTTCCCGCTCGGTCAGATGTTGCGTCATGGCTGTTTCAAGGGTCGTGTGCAGCTCTTCGGTGTAAATATCATCCTCTGCCTGCTGAAATGCCTGCACAGCCGCCGGGTCTTCGATGGTTTCACCTTTGGTGCTGCTACCTTCGTCCGATTCATCAAGGCGAACGTCAAGGCTGCTGCACTCGTTCAGCGGGTTTGCAGATACAGCCACGCGCCTGCCGTTCTCGGTTGCAACCACACGTGTGTGCTCTCCACAGGTGGCGGTGCGAATCTGCTTCAACAGTGCGTAGCTCAGATATGTTGTGAAATTGCCTTGTTCTGCGCTGTAGTGCTTGGCGGCATAGTCTACTGCAAAATACCCCTCCTGTACCAAATCCTCAAAGGATAGACCCGCATTGTCCGCAACAGGCTTGTTCTTCTCGTACCACTGCCACAGCTGCCGCCGAATAAAACCCTTGTTGACTTCCCACAGCTGGCCCAAAGCAAAGGTATTCCCGGCGGCTGCCAGAGCTGCAAGGGCCGCGTTTGTGGCCTGCTGGTCATTCTTTGCCTGTTTCTGTTCCATTGCTGTATCCTTCCTTTTTTCGTGTGCATTTTTGTTCAAAATACGAATTTATGGACACGATACGCGGGCGCGCGTGGCTGCGTGAACGAACTACGCACCCCGCCTTTTTTAGTGCGCACAAACGCGCACATTGACGCTCTCTTTTTATGCCGCACAAATCCGCACATTCACGGGTAGGGGGCGGCGATTCACCGCCCGCCTTTTACTCAAGTCTGAATAAAGCTCAAAACTGCGAAAAAGCCAATTTTTCACCGCTTCACCACCGCTTGGAGATTTTGGACATTTTGTCCAATAGATTTTTGCGCACCCCGGCGGTGCATAGATCGGTCCAAAACTGGACACATCTCCCCAAAATTGGGGAGGTCGATTTATCGGAAAGCCCAATTTTGGACCGTTCTTTTCGTGGCGCAAAATTGCGCTGCCAGTTGGCGGCGGAAAATTCCGTTCTCCTTTGCCTCAATGGTTTTTCGCAAAAATCCGAAAAAACCGCCGGGGCTATCAAAGCTGAATTTTCAGTGCTGACCCAAGATGTGCGTAGTTTTGCGCATATCTACCCGCACAACCTTTTTCACAATTTTGTGTGATAGCTTTTTTCGTTCCGTCGCAAATTCCCAACAAGTTGGGAAAAGGTCACGTTCTCTCGCTTCCCGAATTTGAGAAGCAAAACCTATCTTCCCAAAATGGAAGATAGTGCTTTCGCTCACTTTTGAGCAAAAGGGCCGGTATCAGGCACCGCCCCCGCCGGGGTGTCCATCTGACAGACCCCCTTTACTAACCCGGTCACCAAAACAGTGACCGAAACCAGATATGCACCGCCGGGGTATGATTTCAATTCACACCTTTACCCCGTGTCGCGTTTCACGACGTAGGGAATGCGCAAACTTCGCAGACCTCACATAGCCGAAAAATCGGCTCAGACCATCACCCTGAATCAGGGTAGTGGTTTTGAACAACGGTCATTTTTGACCGCGTTGCACGGTGGACAAATTG
>ENA-OQEL01000560-OQEL01000560.1-human-gut-metagenome-genome-assembly--contig:-NODE-560-length-12784-cov-2.151932_pt1 | contig 12784 bp, 13 predicted proteins | sample MGYA00242796_ERZ504637 | MGnify/ENA primary metagenome ERZ504637 (study PRJEB26092, sample SAMD00036306) | human gut metagenome | host: Homo sapiens | study: EMG produced TPA metagenomics assembly of... | reverse complement strand
GCTTCGGACAGGATTATAACTCTACATCAAGCGGTCATTCGATGATAGACATTAGTTGGAGGCTTCAGATTGTCCCCATATCTGTTTTGATAACCTGAAATGAATCCACTATGAATAATGTAGGCTAGGATTCTCACGCATTATAGCTGAAACGGAAAACGCCGAGGAAAGATTGCAGTATTACGATATTGTAGAAAAAAACAACATGCGCCTGCAGGAACTTATCAACGAGATTTTGGACCTGTCGAAGATTGAATCGGGCATGATGGAGTTCAACTATGCGCCTGTATCCCTTTATACTTTATGTGAGGATGTAAAAAACACGTATAGTTTCAGGTGTCAGCCTGGGGTGGAGCTTGTTTTCGAAGAGTCCGATCCGTCACTGGTTATCTCGACAGACAGGAACCGCTTGTTCCAGGTTTTCTCCAACCTGATAGGTAATGCTACAAAATTCACAGCCAAAGGTTCCATCAGCTTCGGATATAAATTGACGGAAAAAGAAATTGTTTTTCATATAGCCGATACCGGAAGCGGTATTTCCGATGACAAGATAGACAAGATATTCGACCGTTTCATCATGGCCAACAACCAGGTGCAAGGTACAGGACTGGGTCTTTCCATCAGCAAAATCATTGTAGAAAAGTTAGGAGGAAAAATAGCTGTACAATCAAAAATGGAAACCGGAACCACATTCACTTTTACATTGCCTTACATTTCAGCAAACGGAGATATGAAATGGGAGGAAAAACTTCCACCAGCTTCCGTTAAAGACAACAGCAGAACTTCCCATCAGGAGATGACCATCCTAGTGGCGGAAGACTATCAAAGCAATTATGACTTAATAGAGGCTATGATCGGAAAAATATACAAACTGGTGCATGCTCATGACGGCATGGAGGCTATCATATTCTATGAACAATACAAACCCGACTTGATTTTGATGGATATAAAAATGCCTAACATCAATGGTCTGGACGCCACCAGAGCCATCCGGGAAATGTCTGCCGACGTACCTGTCATCGCTGTAAGCGCATACGCATATGAAAAAGACAAAATAGCTGCCATAGAAAGCGGATGCAATGATTTTTTAACCAAACCGGTATCTGCCGACTTATTGAAAATGACTATAAACAAGTATCTAAAACAAAAGTAATTTATGGGAAGATTAGCCGTATACAAATTTGCCTAATTTTTTATCTATCCTGTTCACAATCTTCATTCTGGGACTTTCCATCTTCGCTTATTTCTCAGGTAAAATAAATCCGGTAGAGAATATGTTCGCCGCGTACGTTGCTTTAAGCAAACCTATACTGGTGGTTGTCAATACGATATTATTTACTTACTGGCTCATCAGACTCCGGTATTGGTTATGGATTCCATTGACGGGGCTGATGGTAAACTACGAATACATCACTTCCATGTACCAAATTTATAACCCTACCAAGTATGCTAACGAAAACAGACTGAAAATAGTGACTTACAATGTCCACTCATTTTGGGAAAATGAAAATCACGGGATTCTCCGCCAAAGAGTTTGCCGAGATGATGAACAAGGAGGAAACGGACGTACTTTGTTTTCAGGAATATAGAGGTAATGGCGACTTTACGGAACAGGATTTACAGAATACGTATGCTAAAACATTCCCTTACTCGTTTATCCCCGAAGGATTGAGTCAGGCCATTTACAGCCGCTACCCCATCAAACAGTCACAAACAATAGAATTTCCGAATACCAATAACGGAGCCATCTGGGCCGACCTGGATGTAAAAGGTATGACGATACGCATCATCAACGTGCACATGCAGACTACCAACTTTGACAGAATGCGTTCCAAAGCAGCACAGGCTCGGGGAGCACAAGATGAGGAACAGGAAAGAGCCATTTATCTGGACTATTCTGACAACTTCCGGGAAAATACTGTCAGACGTGCCGGACAGGCTGAACAAATCAGTTCGCTAATCAATGCCACGGAATATCCCTTGATTGTATGCGGTGACTTCAATGACCCTCCGGGAACTTTTACTTATGAAACGCTGAAAAGCGGCTTGAAAGACGGATTTCAAACCGCAGGAGAAGGGTACGGAGCCACTTACCGGGGGTTTCACCATTTACTACGGATAGACTACTTGTTCCATTCCACCTTATTGGAAGGTATAAAATATAAGGTGATTCCTTATGATATGAGTGACCATAACCCGGTATATCTGGAGGTGGGACTTTGATAAATCACTTCTTCAAAGCTACCGAGAAAAAGAAAGTGGAACCTTTCCCCTCTTCAGACTCAAACCATAAATGCCCACCATTCTTAACAGCGAAATCCTGACATAACAACAAGCCTAATCCGGAACCTTCCTCATTATTCGTTCCGTATTTGCTGAAATGAGTTTCCGTGTTCAACAATTTCTTTTGATCTTCCTCACCCATGCCTTTTCCAGTATCTTTTACACTGACTATGACTTTATCACCCTCTATTCCTGCATTAACCAGAATTTCGGAATCATTATAGCTGAACTTGATCGCATTGCTGAGAAGATTACGCAAGATAGTCTTCATCATATCCATATCGGCATGTACCTCAATCTTTCCGTGCACCGGGAAGTTCACCTTTATATTCTTCATACCGGCTACCAGATTGAAAATTTCGATAACCGAAGCAATATTCCCCACAATATCAAAGTCCTGATAAACGACATTCAGCTTGCCTATCTGGCTTTTAGTCCATTTCAGCAAATTATCCAGCAAAGAGAAAACATCCTCCGTACTTTGATTGGCCATGCTCAGCATATCAAACATTTCCTTACCGATCTGTTCGGACGGAAGACTGAGTATCAACATATTGAGCACCATCTTAATGGATCCCATGGGTGAACGCAGGTCATGCGCGATAACAGAATATAACTTGTCGCGCCCCATAATAATCTTACGCAGTTCTTCCGTCTGCTCCATGATGATCCGTTTGGCGGCAACCAGGGATATCTGATGAGTAACACGGATCACAAGCTCTTCCTTATTAAAAGGTTTGGATATAAAATCATTCGCACCTACCTTGAAACCCTTCACTATATCGGCGGTGGTATTCAAAGCTGTCAGAAATATAATAGGAATATGTTGTGTTTCCGGATCGGCTTTCAATCGTTCGGCAACTTCAAAACCATTCATCTCGGGCATCATGACATCCAACAAAATCAAATCGGGGCGGGCATTGACCGCCTGAGATAATGCCTCCTTTCCATTACCGGCAGTTATCACCTTAAACTTCTCGTTTGTTAACAACACTTTTAACAACAAGACATTAGAAACCACATCATCCACAACTAAAACAGTGTACTCAGAATGACTTATTACAACATTTACATCCGATGTCATAGGTATATATTATTTAGCCAGAACACTTTTAAAATAATCAATCACTTTCGTCAGCCCCTCTTCCAGATGAATGTGAGGCTCCCAATCCAGCTTTTCTCTTGCCAGAGTAATATCCGGCCTGCGCTGACGAGGGTCATCATGAGGTAAAGGTTCGAAAATAATGCTAGAATGAGAACGGGTCAGTTCCAGTATCTTCTGAGCCAGTTCGAATATGGAAAATTCGCAAGGGTTACCGATATTCACCGGTCCTGTGAAATGATCTTCCGTAGCCATCATACGCATCATTCCTTCCACCAGATCATCTATATACTGAAAACTACGCGTCTGTTTTCCGTCTCCATAAATGGTTATATCTTTATCTTGCAATGCCTGTACCACAAAATTGGAAATTACACGTCCGTCATCGGTCAGCATATTAGGGCCATACGTATTGAATATGCGGATTATTTTTACCAAAACACCATGTTGACGGTAATAATCCATGCACAAAGTTTCGGTCACAACGTTTTCCTTCATCATAACAAGACCGGTAGCCTATGGGATTCACATTCCCCCAATCTCCCTCCCTCTGGGGCATGCGACCAACGGATCACCATACACCTCAACTGGTCAGAAGCCTGAAGTATTTTTGCTTTGTTACGCTTCGCCAGTCCCAACATATTAAACGTGCCGAAGACAGCCGTCTTCGCCGTTTTGATAGCATCATGCTGATAATGTATAGGAGAGGCGGGACATGCCAGATTGTATATCTCGTCCACATCCGTCCAAAACGGATTAATTATATCGTGTTCTATCAGTTCAAAGCGCGGATGCCCGGTCAGGTAACTTATATTCTCTTTACTCCCCGTGAAAAAGTTGTCTAAACATATAACAATATTACCTTCCTCTATCAGACGAGTGCATAGATGTGACCCTATAAATCCTGCGCCTCCCGTTACTAGGATTCTTTTCATTCCCCTTATTTTTACTTTATTTTATGTTTAGCAAAAATAATTGATTCCCTTCACTTGTGCAAACATTTAAAACAAGATTATTCGTTATCTTTGCAAATACTTTGTCAAAATGAGATTTATATGAAGAAATATCCTTGTGTATTAAGTATAGCAGGCTCCGATTGCAGCGGAGGAGCCGGTATACAGGCTGACCTGAAGACAATCTCCGCCTTGGGTGGTTATGCTGCGACAGCCATTACTGCAATCACCGTACAAAACACTTTGGGAGTACGTGCCATACATCCCGTACCACCGGTATATGTGCGTGGCCAGATAGAAGCCGTAATGGAAGATATCCGTCCGGATGCTGTTAAAATAGGTATGATTAATGATGTGGAAATAGTCAAGACCATAGCCTCCTGCCTTCGTACATACCGGCCCCGCTTCGTTGTGTTCGATCCGGTCATGGTATCGACCAGCGGACACCGGCTGATAGAAGAGGACGCCATCAGTGCACTGACCCGGGAACTGATGCCTCTGGCCAGCCTGATTACACCCAATCTGAGTGAGGCGGAAGTATTGACGGAACACCGCATAGGCTATGTGGACGAAATGAAAGCTGCCGCATCGGAATTATTAAAGTTCGGTTGCGGATCCGTTTTACTGAAAGGAGGACATTTGGAGGGCGACAAGATGTGCGATGTATTACAAATAGTTGGAGAAGACAAGCCTCATCTCTTTATTTCAGACAAGATAGAAAGCAAAAACACACACGGAACAGGATGTACTCTTTCTTCCGCCATTGCTACTTTTCTGGCACTGGGATATGATATGCCGCAGGCCGTAGAACATGCAAAAGCATATGTCACCAAAGGCATCCACGCCGGGAAAGACGTGCATATAGGCGAAGGACACGGTCCGCTGAATCACTTTTACGCACCTGTCCGATGAAAATAATGAAATAATTTGTCTATGCGCTAATTACCATGCGGTACATAACGCAGCATATTAGCAAAATTGCCTCATTATTATTCCGTAGTTCCGAAAGAAATAATAACTTTGCAACGTTTTTAAACCCAAAATAGGAAAAATATGAAAGCATTTGTATTCCCCCGGACAGGGAGCACAGTTTGTAGGTATGGGTAAAGACCTGTACGAAAACTCGGCTTTAGCCAAAGAACTTTTTTGAAAAAGCAAACGACATTTTAGGATACCGTATCACAGACATCATGTTTGAAGGTACTGACGAAGACTTGCGCCAGACTAAGGTAACTCAGCCTGCCGTTTTTCTGCACTCGGTAATTTCCGCTCTTTGCATGGGTGATGATTTCAAACCTGAAATGACTGCCGGACACTCGCTAGGCGAATTTTCCGCATTGGTTGCAGCCGGAGCATTGTCTTTCGAAGATGGTCTGAAACTGGTTTATGCACGTGCTATGGCTATGCAGAAAGCTTGTGAGGCACAACCCTCTACGATGGCTGCCATCATTGCGTTGCCTGACGAAAAAGTAGAAGAAATCTGTGAAGCGATTTCTAAAGAAGGAGAAGTGGTAGTGGCTGCCAATTATAACTGCCCGGGACAAATTGTCATCTCAGGTTCTATCGAAGGGATCAACAAGGCTTGCGAGCAAATGAAAGCTGCCGGTGCTAAACGCGCCCTGCCGTTGAAAGTGGGAGGCGCCTTCCACTCTCCGCTGATGAACCCCGCCAAAGTGGAACTGGAAAGCTGCTATCAACGCTACTGAAATTCATACTCCGAAATGCCCAGTATATCAGAATGTGGACGCTTTACCTCACACAAATCCCGCTGAAATCAAGGCAAATCTGGTGGCTCAGCTCACCGCTTCCGTACGCTGGACCCAGACTGTGAAGAATATGGTTGCCGATGGTGCCGATGACTTTACTGAATGCGGACCGGGTGCTGTACTGCAAGGACTGATCAAGAAAATTGATGGATCGGTCAACGCACACGGTATTGCTTGATAAATAAATTTTAGTTATTATAAATTTTATACGGATTACCGGAATATGCTGAGTAATCCGTATTTTTTTATGGCATTTCACAAAAATATTCGTAAGTTTGTCGGTATCTAAACGAGATCAGACTATGAATGAATTTAAATATAACATTGGTTATGCCCTGAGCGGAGGATTTATAAAAGGATTTGCCCATTTGGGGATTATGCAGGCTTTGCATGAACATGGCATCAAGCCGGAAATACTTTCCGGAGTAAGTGCAGGTGCTCTTGCCGCCGTCTTCTATGCCGACGGCAAAGAACCTTTTCATATTGTTGAACTTTTTGAGCACCATTCATTCAAAGAACTGACCACTTTTTCTATCAACAAACAAGGTCTGCTGAAACTGGACAGTTTCATTGATTTCTTAAACAGCAACCTGGAGTCGAAAATGATAGAAGAACTAAAAATCCCCACTATTATTACCGCCACCGATTTGGATCACGGACGCATCGTTTCTTTTAAAAAAGGGAAAATAGCCGAAAGGCTGGCTGCTTCCTGCTGTATGCCTATCTTGTTTGCCCCCATACGCATCAACAATACATATTATGTAGATGGAGGAATCTTGATGAACCTGCCGGTAAGCCCCATCCGCAAAGAATGCGAGAAAGTGATAGCACTCAATGTAGACCCGCTGGTAGCAGATGAATATAGCAAGAATGTGGTAAGCATCGCACTCAGAGCCTATCATTTTATTTTCCAAGCCAATACACTGCCTCAAAAAGGGATTGCAGATTTGCTGATCGAATCATACGGACTGGAAGAATACAGCAACAGGGAGCTGGAAAGAGCCGAAGAGATATTCGAAAAAGGATACAATACGGCAACGGAACTCCTGGACAGATTACTCCTGGAGAATGGAACGATTTGGAGATAAACAAAAAAATGAATAAAATGGATAACACAGAAAAAAGATTATTATCTATCAGGTATTCACCCGATTTATTCGGGAACAACAGCCTGCGTTGTAAGCCTAATGGTTCTTTGGAGGAAAACGGTTGCGGAAAAATGGCCGATTTCACGACAAAGGCTTTAAGCGAGATCAAAACACTGGGTGCTACACATATTTGGTATACAGGTATCATTGAACATGCTACCCAAACCAATTATACCCGCTATGGTATCAAACCCGATCATCCTGCAGTAGTAAAAGGAAAGGCCGGATCACCGTATGCCATCAAGGATTATTATGATGTAGACCCTGACTTGGCAACCAGTATCCCGGACCGTATGAAAGAGTTCGAGAATCTGGTAAAACGAAGCCACAAAGCCGGATTGAAAGTCATCATTGATTTTGTCCCCAACCATGTAGCCCGCCAATATGGTTCAGACGCCAAGCCTGAAGGAGTAACCGATTTGGGTGAAAAAGATGATATGACAAAAGCATTCAGCCCCAACAATAATTTCTATTATATTCCAGATACAAAACTGGAAGGTAATATCGACCTGCACCGTGGCGCAGCAGAACCTTACATAGAATTTCCGGCAAAAGCAACCGGTAATGACCGTTTTGACGCATGGCCCAACTCCAATGACTGGTATGAAACTGTGAAACTGAATTATGGTATAGACTACATGAACGGTCATAGCCGCCACTTCGAACCGATTCCGGACACATGGGTAAAGATGCGTGACATCCTACTGTTCTGGTCTGCCAAAGGCATTGACGGATTCCGCTGTGATATGGCAGAAATGGTTCCTGTAGAATTCTGGGGATGGGTGATTCCGCAAATCAAAGCCGAACATCCGGAACTGATATTTATCGCCGAGATCTATAATCCGGGAGAATACAGGAATTATCTGTTCAATGGTAAATTCGACTATTTATATGACAAAGTAGGTCTGTATGATACGCTACGCGCCATTACCTGCGGATGGGAATCGGCAACTGCTATTCCACAACGCTGGCAAAGCTTGGGAGGTATCGGAAAAACGAATGCTCAATTTCCTGGAGAATCATGACGAGCAGCGCATAGCTTCCGATTATTTTGCCGGAAACGGCTCGAAAGCCATCCCCGCAATGATTGTATCGGCTTGCATGAATACCAACCCAGTCATGATTTACTTCGGGCAGGAATTGGGAGAACATGGCATGGATACGGAAGGTTTCAGCGGGCGTGACGGAAGAACTACTATCTTTGATTACTGGAGTGTGGACAGCATACGCCGCTGGCGCAACGGAGGCAAGTTTGACAATAAATTCCTGAATGAGGATGAAAAGCAATTGAAACAATTCTATACCCGCCTGCTGAATATATGCAACAGTGAAAAAGCCATACGGGAAGGTGTGTTCTTTGACTTAACCTATGCCAATCTGGCCGGATGGGTGTTCAACGAACATAAGCAATACGCCTTTTTACGAAAACAGGATGATGAACTGATATTAATTATGGTCAACTTTGACTCCATACCGGCACGTTCAGCCGTCAATATTCCGCAACATGCGTTTGATTATTTAGGCATCCATCGTTATGGAGAATATGAGGCAACCGAATTGCTGACCGGAAACACAGAGAAGCTCACTCTTATGCCGGACAAAACAACTCCCGTATTACTAGATGGAATGAATGGAAAAATTCTGAAATTCAAGCTATAGTTTCCCACTACAGATTACTCAGATTAACACAGATACAGATTGAAATAATCAATAAATCGTATTTCAATCTGTGTAATCTGTAGTGAAAAAATATTTTAATTCTAGGAAAATACAAATTCTTTCATTGTCCTATCTCTTCAACAGACCAATTTTCAAGTTCAGTTTAAAATAATAGACTCCGTTCTCACGTTCCAGATATCCATATTTATCTTTTTCAGTGGAACTTTTCTCAAACCGGGAATTAACAAACAGGAAATCGGCAAAGACCTGACGGTCAGCCTTCTGATAACAAAGTATCTCTCCATTACCATCTACAAACAGAAAACCGGATATAGCAGAATCTATCCCATTAAAGATCTTGGCAGGACGCATTCCCAAAGCCAAAGCCATAAGAAACTGCTTCATCTTATATTCATAATAACTATGCTTATGAATCAATTCATCCTTTATTTTCAACGGATTGATTTGTTTGATTGCTTCTATCAGGTCACTAACTTTGGATATGCCATCCAAATGCATGACACGCAACATCTCGCCCAACATACGGGGAAAATGAAGATCTATCATGCAAAGATTACTGCGGAATACTTTATCGGCCACATCATTATATTTCAAGATTCCTCCCAAACGTTCTATCATCAACATACGCCCTGCCACATCATCTTCTTCACCAAAAGCATTAATTTTGTTTACGGTAGGAGTAGCGAATTTAACACCTGTCTGCTCGAACTTCAAATTGGCGGCACGCCCTCCATCCAACAACGGGAACATAGTCCCCAAAACGGGAACGAACGCAAAAATCCTACCAACGGGGGCCTCTATACCGTAAAAATGCAACATAAAAACTCAGTACGGTCATCCGTCTTTGCTTCCAAGTCATAAATGGCGACTTCATCCAAAAATTTCTTCCACACCGTCGGGAGACATCACATCATTCTCGCGACTCTCTTTGACAGCAGCAAAAAGCCAACTCTGCCACAGCCGCAAAATCCTCACGAGGTATCTGCTTATCTATCTTTTCCCCAACAAATACGTACGGTCGCCTCATCCTCCAGAATATAACGGCGTGTCCCGTCATGTTCCTCACGCTGTACCATCGCCACAGGAAACTTTTGCACTTCATTCCTTTTCACATCAGGCGTACCTGCATACACATATCCGTCCGCTAACAAGCGGAAAAAGGCGTAAAGCTCGCCCCACTCTCTCTTTGTCGCTTCAAATGCCATATATTTTCTCTTTTTACTATCGTCAGCTATTTTTTAACGGCTGCAAAGATACGCAAAAGAAGTCTTAAAAAACAGGTTTTCGAGAAATACAAATATTAAACAATGTTATATAGCATACTTTTTAAGTCTGATTATTTGCTATTTTCCAAAAAGTCCGTATCTTTGCAATGTGTTTTTCATAGTATTAGATTTAAGGTTAACAAAGGTTGGAGCAAGGCGTTGCTCCGTTTTTTTATGTCTATATCTCTGCATAAAAGTTTCCTTTTTACAAATTGTTTTGTTACATTCGCACCATACTATTGATATTAAACTACTATTATGAAACACTTATTTATCACAATTCTACTCTTATTACCATTGTGCCGCATGCTGGCACAGGAGAGAGAATACGTAATTGTTGTTCATGGAGGTGCCGGTGCTATGGAAAACCTTGAGGACGATAAGGAGAAATCAACCTTGTATTATGCGGCTTTAGATTCAGCTTTGAGTATCGGAAATGCTATATTGGATGCTGGTGGTGAAGGACCTGAAGCGGTAATGGCAGTTGTTAACTATTTTGAGAATAACCCCTTGTTTAATGCTGGTAAAGGGGCTACTTGTACCAGTACCGGTACTTTTGAACTGGATGCTTCTATTATGGAAGGTAAGGATTTGACAGCAGGAGCTGTCGCCGGGTTGAAAACGGTGAAGAATCCGATTAATGCAGCCTATGCGGTAAAAAATAAAACACCTCATGTGATGCTGGCAGGTGAGGGTGCTGACCGGTTTGCAAAGTCACAAGGACTGGAAATTGTGGATAATATGTATTTTGCTACTCCTAAGACGTTGAAGTGGATAGAGGATTTGAAGAAGGAGAGCAAGAAGAATGGAACTGTGGGCTGTGTGGTACTGGACAAGCAAGGTAACCTGACAGCGGGAACAAGTACCGGTGGTATGTTCAAGAAGCAATGGGGCCGTGTGGGGGATTCTCCGGTGATTGGTGCAGGTACTTATGCGGATAATGAAGGTTGTGCTGTGTCGTGCACCGGGCATGGGGAGTATTTTATCCGTCACGTCGTAGCTTATAATCTTTCTACTCGTGTGAAGTTGCTGCACCAGCCTGTCGGGGAGGCTGCCGATTATATTATCCATCAGGAACTGAATACCAAGGAGGGAAATGGTGGATTGATTGCAGTGGACAAGAAAGGTAATTTTGCCATGCCGTTTAATAGCGGAGGCATGTTCCGTGGCTACTTGTATAAGGAAAAAGGAACAGGCAAAATTTCTAAAGCAGTGGGCATAGGGAAGAAGATGAAAACTTTATAATTTTAGTTCCTGTTTGAATTTTCCTCCCACCTGCAACAGAGTTTTGCAAAACTGCTACCACTACTACCATCCTCTTTCGTAAACACCCATGAACAGGGCGTTTCAAAGGTGGTGGTAGTAGCATGAAAAAACATCTGCTACCACCACTTTTTATCTGTTATCACTTCCCTTTCCTCTGATAGTTTGGGAATTCCTGTCACATTTTGTCTTAGCTTCGTTACCCCTTGGAATAGACACATCCGTTTGAAAGCTGTAGGCTGTATGTAACGACACGGACAGTTGGTATGCTTATCGGGAACCGGTACGGATGATATCTTGACTATTCACTGACGGAGAAGTTTTTGGAGCAGTAGAATTTTAGCGGGGCTTTCATCCGTAAGAAAAAGGCATCCGCAAAAGACTTTGGCATCAGATTCGTCCTTAAAGAATCTCATCCGTATCCCTAACCCTTTCCTGACGTATGGTTAAGGCTTTTCTACCTGTTTGTCTTATCTCCGCAAGCCTTTGGAGTTAACTCCATAACCTTGGGAGATAACTCCAAAGCTTATGGAGATAACTCCAAAGGCTTGCGGAGATAGAACATATCCGTATAAAAAGGCTTAACCTGAAGAAAGAAAAGGCTTATGCTATAGGGTAGGGAGTGATATACATTCAATTGAGGCTTGACTACTCCTACAGCCATGATGTTTGAAGCGATGCTGGATATCCTGCCGGTTCGCTGATGCGGCTGTAACCGGAATATAATATGCAGCAGGCTGGTAATGATCAGACGCTTAGGAACATTTGGATATTATCCGTAAATACACCGCTTTGCTATAAAATGCTGTCTCGCTGCGGCTTGATCGGTTGCAGGTGCACTCACTGAGTATGAGGTAAAAAACATTGGCGGAATTAATTCAGTCTTTCAAATACAGTCTGGATTAACTCCGCCAATAGGCTGCCACTATCGGATATCTTATTTATAAGTAACCGGTATCAACCTTACACTACCATTTAATCCCGATGGCAATGGCTGCCAATCAGTATAAGGTACCGGTTTGTATTGCAGATTCACCACATTGATTTCATTGAAGATACGCCATTTCTCATCCCCGACGATCCATATTCCGCAATGCGGTTGGCAGGCAGATTGGTCACTTCTATTTCTATCTTGTTATCTCCCGGTTTCAGCCATTTGCCTACTTTCAACTGAAAAGGTACGGCCCATGCTGTTCCGGCATCTTGTCCGTTGATGCGCACACGGGCACTTTCCCGCACATCGCCCAAATCCAGTATCCAGTCATCGGCGGGAATATGGGGAACAGTGATGATATTAGTATATACTCCCGTCGCCATGGTAATC
>ENA-OQEL01000559-OQEL01000559.1-human-gut-metagenome-genome-assembly--contig:-NODE-559-length-12786-cov-2.369539_pt1 | contig 12786 bp, 15 predicted proteins | sample MGYA00242796_ERZ504637 | MGnify/ENA primary metagenome ERZ504637 (study PRJEB26092, sample SAMD00036306) | human gut metagenome | host: Homo sapiens | study: EMG produced TPA metagenomics assembly of... | reverse complement strand
GTTCAATCTTCCTGCACTTCAGTTGCGCCAACGTATCATGGGAGTTTTCGGAAAGAAATAAATCAGGAGTTGTTATCGCTGGATGTAGATACTACAATGGTCCGTGTTTCCGGGTTTGTAGGAAAACCTGAAACAGCCCGTAAGAAAGGAGCCCGCCAATATTTTTTTGTAAACGGGCGATATATGCGCCATCCTTATTTTCATAAGGCTATCATGGATGCATACGAGCAGTTAATTCCCGTGGGTGAGCAAGTATCTTATTTCATTTATTTTGAGGTGAATCCTGCTAATATTGATGTGAACATACATCCTACTAAAACAGAGATAAAGTTTGAGAACGAGCAAGCCATCTGGCAGATATTGGCGGCTGCCGTGAAAGAAACTCTAGGTAAGTTCAATGCGGTACCTTCTATTGATTTTGACACGGAGGGAATGCCGGATATTCCAGCCTTTGATGCATCTCCATACACTGGTATACAGCCACCAAAGACGACTTATAATCCTGATTATAATCCTTTTAATGTTTCGGCTGCTCCTCCCTCCTCTTATTCAAAGCCTAGTAAGGACTGGGAACAACTGTATGCGGGGCTGGAACGTCATGCTTCTTCTCAAAACTTTCATCCTGACGAGAATGATTATAGGGCGGAAGAGACTTCTCCTGCGGAGGAAAATCCCGGATTGTATGATCATGTGGAGGACTCTTCAGTCAGTGAGAAATCCGGTCAGCATTATCAGTTTAAAGGACGTTTTATTTTGACTTCTGTAAAGTCCGGGTTAATGATCATTGATCAGCAGCGTGCCCATATCCGTATTTTATATGACAAGTATATAGATCAGATAAGTCGTCGTCAAGGTATTTCTCAATGGAATGTTGTTTCCAGATATTGTACAGTTTCCACTTTCCGAAGTTGCTATTTTGCAGGAAATTATGGAAGACTTGTCTTTCCTAGGATTTGAACTGACCGATTTGGGAGGAGGAAGTTATGCCATAAACGGTGTTCCTGCAGGTATTGAAGGCCTTAACCCGATAGACTTGATCCAAAATATGGTGCACACTGCTATGGAAAAAGGTGGCAAAGTAAAAGAAGAGGTGCAGAGTATTTTGGCATTGACTTTGGCAAAAGCGACGGCAATTGTTCCCGGACAAGTGTTGACGAATGAAGAAATGACTGGTTTGGTGGATGGCTTATTTGCTGTGGCTACCCCTAATTATACTCCGGATGGTAAAACGGTTCTTTCTGTGATTAATGAAGATGATTTGGAAAAGCTGTTTAAATAATTTGCTAATGTGCTGATTTGCCAATGTGCTGCGCTATGTCCACATGGCAATTGACACATTGGCATATTGATGCATTGTTACGTTATAAAGAACGTGAAGATTCTTGAACTAAATAAAAACAAATTCAATACACCGTTATTCTTTGGCAGGACTTTTGTACTTTTGAAAACTCATTTGCCGTAGAAAGTTTTTTTGAGTAAGGACTTGGGGCAGACAATAAACTATTATATGAAAATAACATTACTTAGCTTGGTCCTGTGCCTGTTTTGTTCTTTGAATATGGCGGCACAAGGAAGTGACATAGGTAGTAATCCTGAGGATACCACCATTCATCAACTTTCAAAAAAAGAATTAAGACGCCAGAAGGTGGCTAAGCGCAATATACATTATAATATATTGGGAGGACCGAGTTATACTCCGGATTTTGGTGCGTTAATAGGAGGTAGTGCTCTTGTTACATTTCGTATGAATCCATCGGATACCTTGCAGAAACGTTCTGTGTTGCCGATGGCTGTTGCGGTAATGTTCGAGGGGGGCTTGAATCTGATGGTGAAACCTCAGTTGTTTTTCAAGAATGATAAATTCCGTATTTTTGGAAAATTCACTTACAAGAATACATTGGAGAATTTTTATGGTATCGGCTATGCTACCAATAAGCATTATGAGCGCAGTGACTCTACCAGTGAATATCGTTATAGCGGTTTCCAGATTAATCCGTGGTTTTTATTCCGTTTAGGTAAAAGTAATTTCTTTGCCGGTCCCCAGATTGACTTGAGTTATGATAAAATGTCCGAGCCTGCCAAATATTTGGTAGATCAGTCTGATTATAAAAGGTTGGGAGGTACTGCTCACGGATATTCTAATTTCAGTTCGGGGGTAGGATTTCTGCTGACTTATGACAGCCGGGATATTCCTGCTAATGCTTATAAGGGCATTTATCTGGATTTTCGTGGGCTGATGTACCAGAAGTTTTTGGGAGGAGATAATAACTTTTACCGCTTGGAAATGGACTACCGCCAATACAAAAGGGTAGGAAATAGAAAAGTTATAGCTTGGACTGCCCAAACCAAGAATGTGTTTGGTGATGTTCCTATGAACCAATATGCTTTAAGTGGCACTCCTTTTGATCTTCGTGGATATTATATGGGGCAGTATCGTGATAAATCCTCTCATGTGGTGCTTGCCGAATATCGTCAGATGTTCAATACGGATAAAAGTACATGGGTAAAGCGTATGTTGCATCATTTGGGTTTTGTTGCTTGGGGGAGGGTGCGGTTTTATGGGGCCTACCATGGGTAAGATTGAAGGAGTTCTTCCCAATGCTGGTGTGGGACTTCGTATTGAGGTGCAGCCGCGTATAAATGTACGTCTGGACTTCGGACGTAATTTTGCCAATGACCAAAGTTTGTTCTATTTCAATATGACAGAAGCATTTTAATGGAAGTAAACACTATGCAGACCGAATATATATTAAGAGCGATGGATGCGGCTTTAGCTGCCGGTAAAGAAATTCTGGACGTTTATAATGATCCTTTTTCTGATTTTCAGATTGAAAGGAAAGCCGATAATTCTCCACTGACTCTTGCAGACCGTAAGGCGCATGAAATCATTATGACTTATTTGCAAGAAACAGACTATCCGGTATTGAGTGAGGAAGGAAAGCATTTGCCTTACGAGAAACGGGGCGCAATGGGATACGTTGTGGATAGTCGATCCCTTGGATGGAACAAAGGAATTTATAAAACGAAATGGGGAATTTACTGTCAATATTGCTTTAGTAAAAGAAGGAATTCCTGTTTTTGGAGTGATCTATGTTCCTGTCAAAGAAACGCTTTATTGGGGTGAACTGACAACCGGCGCTTATAAAATGGAAGGAGTGACCGGACGTGCAGACCGTTCACTGGAAGAAATGAAGGCATCGGCATTCCGTATGCCTTGTGCCGAAACAAATGAAGTTTTTGTTATTGTTGCTTCCCGTTCCCATCTGTCGGCCGAAACAGAAGAGTATATTAAGGAAAAGCGAAAGATATACCCTCATGTGGAGTTGGTATCTGTGGGCAGTTCCATCAAGATTTGCAGGGTTTGTGAGGGACTGGCCGATGAATATCCCCGTTTTGCCCCTACTATGGAGTGGGACACGGCGGCCGGTCATGCCATAGCTAAGGCATCCGGAGCAGAAATATATCAGGCGGGACAAAAAGAACCGTTGAAATATAACAAGCCGGACTTGCTGAATCCTTGGTTTATCGTTAAACGAAATTAATACCCGGAAACGATGCTGACATTTAAAATGATTATTGTGTTTTTTGGATTAATAGGGATGGTGACTGCGCTAGTCCTTGATAAAATGCGTCCCGGAATGATTCTGTTCTCTGTTACTGTACTCTTTCTTTGTTTCGGTATATTAACTCCGAAAGAGATCTTGGAGGGATTCAGTAATAAAGGGATGATTACCGTAGCGCTGCTTTTTCTGATCAGTGAAGGAGTCCGGCAATCGGGAGCGTTGGGACAGTTGATAAAGAAACTTCTGCCTCAAGAGAAAACAACGGTCATGAAGGCGCAGGCACGTATGCTGCCCGTTATTTCTTTTGTTTCTGCTTTTCTCAATAATACGCCGGTGGTCGTGATTTTTGCGCCTATTATTAAACGTTGGGCGGAATCTGTCTGTATTCCGGCAACCAAATTCTTGATCCCTATTTCGTATGCTACTATACTGGGGGGAATGTGTACGCTTATCGGGACTTCTACTAATCTGGTAGTGGATGGTATGATTTTAGATGCCGGATATAAGGGCTTTGGTATGTTTGAATTAGGCCGGGTGGGTATTTTCATTGCTTTGGCAGGAGTTGTTTATTTGTTGTTCTTTTCTTCTAGGTTGTTGCCGGAGGTACGGAAAGACACGGTAGGCGACGAACATGGGGAAGCGGATGCGTCTTCTTTTCATCGTGTTGAAGCGGTGATAGGTGCTCGTTTCCCGGGTATCAATAAAAGGGTGGGGGATTTTAATTTTGTCCGTCATTATGGCGCTGAAGTAAAAGAAATAAAACGAAGCGGAGTTAGTATTGTAGATAATCTGTCACGTGTGAAGTTTCGTGAGGGAGATACGTTGGTGCTATGGGCAGATGATTCATTTATCTCTACATGGGGAGACTCTTCTGTATTGCGTGTTATTGGCCAATGGCAAAGATACCGAGCCGAAAGCTGGGAGAAAGAAATCGTGGTTTGCATTGACTTTATTGGTGTTGATGATTTGTGGGGGGCAACAGTTAGGAGGATTGCCTTTTATGGAAGAATTTACTTCCTGGTATTGATCTTGATATGTTCTTTTTCGCAGCTATAACGACTGTGATAATGGCATGGACCAAACTTTTTCCGGCACGTAAATATACAAAATATATATCATGGGATATCTTGATAACCATTGCCTGTGCGTTTGCTATAAGTCGCGCCATGGTAAATTCCGGAGTGGCGGATGTCATTGCGCATGGAATCATTGATATGAGTGATGATTATGGTCCGCATGTGTTGCTGGCTGTTTTGTTTATCATTACAAATTCTGTTTACCGAACTGATAACCAATAATGCTGCCGCTGCATTGGCTTTTCCGCTTGCCCTTTCCTTATCCAATCAGTTGGGGGTAAGTCCTATGCCCTTTTTTGTTGTCATCTGCATCGCTGCATCTGCCAGTTTTTCCACTCCTATCGGTTATCAGACTAATTTGATTGTGCAGGGTATCGGAAACTATAAGTTTATGGATTTTGTACGTATCGGTTTACCGTTGAATATATTGACATTTATAATTTCGGTTATTCTGATACCGCTGATATGGCCTTTTTGATGAAGTTAAAGACAAAATGAAAATAGAGAATGGAAGAAGAAAACATATATCCTATATTTGACCGTATGCTTTCCCGGAAAGATAAAGAAGAACTGCTGGGACAACGGGGAGTTATGCTGTGGCTGACGGGACTCAGCGGTTCCGGTAAGAGTACTATTGCCATAGCTTTGGAACGTGAATTACATAAACGTGGTTTGCTCTGCCGTATATTGGACGGGGATAATATTCGTAGTGGCATCAATAATAATTTGGGCTTTTCGGCAGAGGATCGTGTGGAAAATATCCGTCGCATAGCCGAAATAGCCAAGCTGTTTGTTGATACAGGAATCATTACCATTGCCGCTTTCATCAGTCCCAGTAATGAGCTCCGGCAGATGGCAACCCGTATCATCGGGGCGGAGAATTTTCTGGAAATTTATGTCAGCACTCCTTTGGAAGAGTGTGAGAAACGTGATGTAAAAGGACTTTATGCCAAAGCGCGTCGGGGTGAAATTAAGAATTTTACCGGCATTTCTGCACCTTTTGAAGCTCCGGAGCGTCCTGCATTGTCTTTGGATACTTCCAAACTGAGCTTGGAAGAGTCGGTCAATACTTTGTTGGAACTAGTGCTCCCCACTGTTGGTAAAAAAGGAGAAAAAATATAATTCATTATAAAATGGAAGAAAATTATAAATTGAGCCACTTAAGGGAACTGGAAGCTGAGTCTATCCATATCATTCGTGAAGTGGCAGCTGAATTTGAGAATCCTGTTATGCTTTATAGTATTGGTAAAGATTCGTCTGTCATGGTACGTTTGGCAGAGAAGGCTTTCTATCCGGGAAAGGTGCCTTTCCCTTTGATGCATATCGATTCTAAATGGAAATTCAGGGAAATGATAGAGTTCCGTGATCAATACGCCAAAGAACATGGATGGAATTTGATAGTGGAAAGTAATATGGAGGCTTTTAATGCCGGAGTAGGGCCTTTTACGCATGGCAGCAAAGTGCATACAGATTTAATGAAGACACAGGCGTTGCTTCACGGGCTGAATAAATACAGGTTTGATGCCGCCTTTGGTGGAGCACGTCGTGATGAGGAAAAGTCACGTGCCAAAGAACGTATATTCTCTTTTCGTGACCGTTTTCATCAATGGGATCCTAAAAACCAGCGTCCTGAATTGTGGGATATTTATAATGCTAAGATTCATAAAGGGGAAAGTATCCGTGTGTTTCCATTAAGCAACTGGACTGAGCTGGATATTTGGCAGTACATCCGTTTGGAAAATATTCCTATTGTGCCGCTTTATTTTGCCAAGGAACGTCCTGTGGTGAATATAGATGGAAATTTGATTATGGCTGATGATGACGCCTGCCCGAAGAATATCGGGACCGTATTGAAATGAAGGAAGTGCGTTTCCGTACTTTGGGGTGTTGGCCTTTGACTGGGGCCGTAGAGAGTGATGCCGATACGATTGAGAAGATTGTAGAGGAGATGATGACCACTACTAAAAGTGAGCGTACCACCCGTGTCATTGATTTCGATCAGGATGCCAGTATGGAGCAGAAGAAACGTGAGGGATATTTTTAAATGGATAAGTAGGAATTTAAAATGAAGAAATGGGTGATGGAGAATAAACTGAATATAAAGGAATATTTAGATAAGGATGAACAGAAAGACTTGCTACGTCTGTTGACAGCCGGTTCGGTAGACGATGGAAAGTCTACCTTGATAGGACGTCTGTTGTTTGACAGCAAGAAGTTATACGAAGACCAACTTGCCGCTTTGGAGCGTGACAGTAAACGTGTGGGGAATGCAGGTGACCATATAGATTACGCTTTGTTGTGCGACGGGTTGAAAGCAGAACGTGAGCAGGGTATTACGATTGATGTAGCTTACCGTTATTTTTCAACGAACAATCGTAAATTTATTATAGCCGATACTCCGGGACATGAACAATATACCCGCAATATGATTACCGGAGGTTCTACTGCCAATCTTGCCATAATCTTGGTAGATGCTCGTTTAGGTGTGATTACGCAGACCTGCCGCCATACTTTTCTGGTATCTTTATTGGGAATAAAGCATGTGGTGCTGGCGGTGAACAAGATGGACCTTGTCGGGTTTTCGGAAGAGCGTTTCAACGAAATCGTGACCGAATATAAGAAGTTTGTAGAGCCATTGGGAATCCCGGATGTGACTTGTATTCCTCTTTCGGCACTTGACGGTGACAATGTGGTGCAGAAATCTGAACGTACGTCATGGTACAAAGGTACTTCTTTATTGGAAGTGCTTGAAACGGTTTCCATCGAGAATGATCATAATCTGGCCGATTTCCGTTTCCCGGTTCAGTATGTATTAAGACCGAATCTGGATTTCCGCGGTTTCTGTGGAAAGATTGCTTCCGGTGTCATCCATAAAGGAGATGAGGTGATGGCTTTGCCTTCCGGCAAGAAATCTCATATCAAGAGTATTGTTACTTATGATGGTGAGTTAGAGTATGCTTTCCCGCCGCAAGCGGTGACGTTGACTTTGGAAGATGAGATTGATGTGTCTCGCGGAGAAATGTTGGTACATGCCGATAACATGCCTGTGATAGACCGTAATTTTGAAGCTATGTTGGTATGGATGGATGAGGAGGTGATGGACCTTGACAAATCTTTCTTTATCAAGCATACTACCAATACGGGACGTACCCGTATAGATGGCATTAAGTATAAAGTGGATGTGAATACGATGGAGCATTTGTCTGTTGAAAACGGTAAATTGAAAAAGGAGGATCTGCCTTTGCAATTGAATCAGATTGCCCGTGTGACATTTACTACTGCCAAGCCGCTTTTCTTTGATTCTTATCAAAAGAATAAAGCTTGTGGTTCTTTCATTTTGATTGACCCCATTACCAATAACACCAGTGCGGTGGGGATGATTATAGACAGAGTGGAAGCCAAAGATATGCTGAATGCCATGGAAGTTCCTACTTTGAATCTGACGGATTTGGGTATTGGTGAGGAATATTATGAAGCCGTAGAAAAGGTGGTGAAAGAATTGGACCGTCAAGGCATTACAGTCAAGATAGAAAAATAACAGCGTACAATTAAAAAAGAAGAGTAATGGGATTACTTGAATTCAATAAACTGCCAATCAATACATTAGTAGGCGCCGATTGGAAAACTTTTAAGGCGATTACTACAGGAAGGGAAATTGATTCGGCATATAGAGGAAAATACCGTTTGACGAAAGTTGTATGCCGTTTGCTTTCCACCTTGGCTCCATTGCAGGAAAAGCGATACAGGAAACTGTTGGCCGATAAGTCTTTGGAACACGACCCGGTCTTTATCCTCGGACATTGGCGTAGTGGGACTACCTTTATGCACAATGTATTCTCTTGTGACAAACATTTCGGATATAATACTACTTATCAGACTGTGTTCCCTCATCTGATGATGTGGGGACAGCCTTTTTTCAAGAAGAATATGAGTTGGCTGATGCCTGACAAGCGTCCGACAGATAATATGGAACTGGCCGTAGATTTGCCTCAGGAGGAAGAGTTTGCATTGGCCAATATGATGCCCTATACCTATTATAACTTTTGGTTCCTGCCTAAGTACCAACAGGAATATGCTGATAAATACTTGTTGTTCAATGATATCAGTGATGAGGAATTGAAAGTGTTTGAGGATATATTCACCAAACTTATTAAAATTTCTCTTTGGAATACAGGCGGAACACAATTCTTAAGTAAGAATCCGCCTCATACAGGTCGTGTAAAAGAGTTGGTCAAGATGTTTCCGAATGCCAAATTCATCTATTTGATGCGTAATCCGTATACGGTATTCGAATCTACGAGGAATTTCTTCACCAATACAATCCAACCGTTGAAACTGGAGGATATTTCTCCAGAGACGTTGGAACAGAATGTGCTTTCCATTTATGCCAAGCTGTATCATAAATATGAGGCGGATAAAAGATTCATTCCTGAAGGAAATTTGATGGAAGTGAAATTTGAGGATTTTGAAGCGGATGCAATGGCTATGACTGAGTACATCTATAAATCTCTTTCTATTCCCGGATTCGAAGCAGCTGCTCCGGCTATTAGCCAATATATAGGCGGAAAGAAGGGATATAAGAAGAATAAGTATAAGTATAATGACCGTACGGTCCGGTTAGTGGAAGAGAATTGGAAGTTTGCACTAGATCAGTGGGGGTATTCCATCTAAAAATAAATGCCCGCAATTCTGATTTTTATAAGGAATTGCGGGCATGATTACCTTCTGCTGACAGAAGGTAGTGTATTATTGGGCTTCGATAATTACACGACGGTTGAATGCCGGAGGAGTTAAGGTGTTTACACCACCCATTCCGCTGATAATCAGATTGTTTTTGTTGACACCCAATTTAACCAGTTCATTAGCCACGTTGTTGGCACGGTCTTCACTTAACTGCTTGTTCCATGCAGCGCTACCTGTATCACTATCAGCATAACCGGTTACTTTCAATTTTAGTCCCGGATTGTCTTTTACCAAATCTGCGATTTGTTGCAAATTTACAGTAGAGTTGGTAGGAAGAACCGCTGAACCGATCTGGAAAAATACAGATTGAGGAGCCGGAGCAATTTGGTTCACTGTAACTTGTTCTGTAACCACTTCAGTGGGTTGGTTGGCAAGTTGGGCTTTTAATTGACGGTTTTGTTCTATCTGTTGAGCCAAAGCGGTATTGATAGCATCCATTTGTGAAGAGGTAAGTGCCATGATAGCATCTACATCCGGAGCTGGTTTGAATCCTCTTTGTGGAAATTTATAAGTGATACCCACTGTAGCACCTGCCATAAAGTCAGGGCCTTTACTGGTGGTTTTTCCATCAAATTTGTTTTCTGTACCCATTCCGTAAAGTTCCAGATTTAAGTCCCAGGCACTGGCCAGATGGAATGTATTGATGATACCGAAATTGAATGCCAGTGAATTACGACGTGGAGCATCATATGAGTGGGCAAAACCGAAACCTACGAATGGCACGAAGTCGTATATGCGGTCTTCATTATATCCGGCTATCATGTTACTGACATTGAATAAGATGTCACCATGCAAATTCATGTAGTTGAACTTATCCTGATAGTATCCTTCGCTTAACATGTGAGGTTTGGAATATGCGGAAGGTTCACTGGAAAAACTCTTCGACTGCAAACCGCTATATTGCAAACGTAATCCTAAGCCGGGAGTAAACCATTTACCGATTGATATTTGAAGAGCGGGAGCAATACGTTTCTTGAATTTACCAAGATCGGACTGATCGCCGAACAGTACTTGTGCACCTCCACCAACAGAGAAGAACCAATTATCGAAGAAGTGATTGGTCTCTACCTTGTACTTATCCACAGGTACCTCCATTACATCTACACTCTCGCCTACAAGGACGTTTTGTGAATTGCTTTTCTGCTGTGCAAACGCTACAGAACTTAAACTGGCCGCAGCCAGCAAAAAGCATTAATTTTTTCATACTCATTTCTATTAGTTAATTATTGTCCAGGTTTATCTTCCCAAATTCAACTAAATAACATGAGTGCTGATAAAAAGTTTGAGTAGGTTGACTATTTAATATTTTTTTGATGAAAGAAGGCTAAAAGATAGTGGGTATCTGTGCTGTATCCGGCATCAAACTGAATCCTTCCCATTTGAATCCTTTTAAATCCCCAGGATTCTCTATCCGGTTTTTAATGATGAAGCTGTGTCAATTCTCCACGGCATCATTTTTGCATAAACCACAACGGTGGTTAATTTTCCTTTTTCCATACCTGAAATTCTGGTGTGATCACTTGTACTTCTTGCTCCACGCGTTTCCAATCGAATAAATCTTTCATCTCCCCACTTGCCAGATTGATTAGTATTCCTCCTTTTGCTTTAATTTCTTTGATAAAGGTGTCGGTCAGAATTGGCTTCCAATAGTCAAACATGGATATTCCTCCACGTTCAGGTAGTTTGATATCTCCTTCCATTCTGTAATTCTTGATCTGGTCTAACGGGCGGAGTAATCCGTAAAGAAAAGAAGTGATTCGCAAGTGATCCTGTGCATATTGAAAATCTTCAGGGGTAAAATCCTGTGGGTGGATACGTTTATATACGATACCGGTATAAGCCAGTAAGGCAGCTAAAGCCGAGGGAGAGTCCGAACAGAAATCTTGAAATCGCATATAGTTCTCTGCTGCTATTTTACTGTTCACACGTAAAAGTCGTTCCAGTTCTTCAGCAGAGAATTGGGACATATCAAGTGCATTCTGTATCGCTTCAGTTTGGAATTGTGGTGTACTGGTAACAGGAGTTTGTATTTGCTCCGTCCGGTCATTGTTTTGGCACAATGAAATAAAATGTCATCATAGGCTAAAAAATAATATTTTCTGGCGGCAAATATAAGAAAAACAGATATATTTGTCTTTGTTATTCCATAATTAAATATTGAGAACTATGAAAATGAAAGAGTTAGGATTATTGTTCATGATGCTTTGCATGGATATTTGCCGTAAATGCTCAAGAATTGAAAAAAGGAGATAAATTACCTGATTTTCATTTAAAATCTGCAGTATATGGAGATATTTCTTCGACTGAATTGAAAGGTAAGGTCGCTTTTGGTGAGTTTATTTGCCACTTGGTGCGGGCCATGTCAGCTGGAACTGGCTGAAATAGAGAAAACTTTGTGGGCTGAATATAAAGATAACAAGGACTTCGTATTATTAGTAATTGGTCGTGAGCATACGGATGAACAGTTGAAGGCTTATAATGAACGGAAGAAATTCACTTTCCCGTTATATCCCGATCCTAAACGTGAGGTGTTCTCTTTATTTGCTGAAAAGTCAATTCCTCGCGCCTATCTTTTCAATAAAGAAGGAGAAGCCGTTTATACTTCCATCGGGTATGAGAAAGAAGAATTTGGATATCTGATGAATGCCATTGCGGAAGCATTGAAATAGGACCCTGTTGATATTTCAAGATGACTAAACTGTTCTCGTTGTTTATTTTATTATCTTTTGTTCTCCCGGTTAGTGGACAGAAAAAGCTTGATTCAGATAAAGCAAGAAAAGAAAAAGCTTATCATTTGACAGGTTCTGTCAGAGAACAGGGAGAACGCCCTTATCCCGATCCTTTGCCGGATGTAAATATCCAACTTTATTCTTTGCCTGATACGAGTTTTATAGAAGGTACGGTGAGCGATAAGAAGGGTGTTTTCCGTTTGTACCCTATGAATCCCGGTAATTATTTAATAAGGGCTTTCCTTTTTTAGGATATGAAACCCTTGGAAAAAAAAGTGAATATTCCTGCTTATCGGAAAGAAGTTTATGGAGGTGCTCTGATGATGAAACCTTCCAGTATTGTATTGGATGAAACGGTGATAAAGGCCGAACTGCAGAAAATGAAGATGTCCGGAGATACATTAGTATATAATACCGGAGCCTTTAAGACATCGGAAGGAGCTGTTCTGCAGGATTTGGTGAGGCAGCTTCCCGGATTGGAATTAGACGAGAAATCCGGCAAGATGAATTTTCATGGAAAGGAAATCACTCAGATCTTATTAAATGGAAAGGAGTTTTTCGCAGATAGCAAAGTTGCTTTGAACAATATGCCGGTAGATGCTTTGAAAGAGGTAAAGGTATACGAGCAGCAGTCGGATAAAGAGCAAATGACAGGGGTGTCAGATGGTAAGAAGA
>ENA-OQEL01000557-OQEL01000557.1-human-gut-metagenome-genome-assembly--contig:-NODE-557-length-12796-cov-3.495303_pt1 | contig 12796 bp, 12 predicted proteins | sample MGYA00242796_ERZ504637 | MGnify/ENA primary metagenome ERZ504637 (study PRJEB26092, sample SAMD00036306) | human gut metagenome | host: Homo sapiens | study: EMG produced TPA metagenomics assembly of... | reverse complement strand
AGGCCAAAACCCGGCAGATGCTATGCACAACTGCTAAAATTTGACGAGGTGGTTTGGCAAAGTTGTCTGTGCAGGCGGTTGCATGGCTGTGGCAAAAGGACTATAATAAAACCATCAACAGAGTAAGGCCATGTGCGTTAAGTGCCGCATCAACGGGGAGTTGTGCTGTGGACGAAGGTGTACCCGCGGTGCATGGTCTGCATCCCGCTGCTGCATGGACTTGGGTGCAGGCGAGACGGCTTGCGTCCCGCCCGGAAGTGAAAGTTGTTGGATTCACGCCCTCCTTTGTGCGGTTTGTCACAGGGAGGGCGTTTTTGTTTGTGCAGACCGCCCACCCGGTATTCCTTTTGCAAGGAGGACAGTTGATATGAACAACTCGAAAAATTCCGTCCGCACGCTCACCATGCTGGCCTTGCTGGTGGCAATGAGCATCGTGTTCAGCCGGGTGCTGAGCATCTCCACCGGCTTTGTGCGGTTCAATCTGGGCAGCCTGCCGGTGCTGCTGGCAGCGCTGCTGTTCGGCCCCGGTGCCGGCTTTGCCGTGGGCGCTGTGGCCGATATGATCGGCGGCGTGCTGGCAGGCTACGCCATCAACCCGCTCATCACGCTGGGCGCGGGTGCCATTGGTCTGGTGGCGGGGCTTGCATGGCAGAAGCTGCCCGGGCTGCGCACCGGCCTGCGGCTGCAGATCAGCGTGCTGCTGGGACACTTTGTGGGTTCCATGGTCATCACCTCGCTGGCACTGCGCATCTTCTACGGCTACCCGTGGGCCACGCTGGCAGTGCGCATCCCCAATGCACTGATCCTGGCTGCGGTGAACACTGTGCTGCTGCGCATCCTGCTGGAGAACCGTACCCTGATGAAGATGGTGAAAAAGTAAAAAGAGGCTTTACAATGAATTACGAACAGGCAATGGAATACATCCATGCGGTCCAGTGGGCCGGTCACAAGCCCGGCCTGACACGTACCCGCACCCTGCTGGCCGCACTGGGCGACCCGCACAAACAGCTCAGATTCGTGCATGTTGCAGGCACCAACGGCAAGGGCAGCACCGCCGCCATGATGGCGTCCTGCCTGCAGGCCGCGGGCTATCGGGTGGGCCTGTACACCTCGCCCTTCATCAACCGCTTCAACGAGCGCATCCAGATCAACGGCGTGCAGATCCCGGACGAAGAGCTGGTGAAACTGGTGGAGCAGGTAAAGCCCGCCGCCGATGCCATGGAAGATGTGCCCACCGAGTTTGAGATCATCACGGCGCTGGGGATGCTCTATTTTGCCCAGCAGAAATGTGAGATCGTGGTGCTGGAGGTGGGCCTTGGCGGCACGCTGGATTCCACCAACGTCATTGATGCCCCGGAGTGCGCAGTCATTACGGCACTGGGTATGGATCATGTGAAGGAGCTTGGCCCCACTCTTGCGGACATTGCCGCCGCCAAGGCGGGGATCATCAAGGAAGAGTGCCCGGTGGTGAGCTACGGCGGCGTGCCGGAGGCAGATATTGTTATCCGCCGCGTGGCAGCGGAAAAGCACGCTGAGCTGACCGAGGTGGATTTCAGCAGGCTGAAATACGAGGGCGGCAGCCTTGACGCAGTGGAGTTCGACTTTGACGGCCTGACGGATGTGCACCTGCCCCTGATCGGCAGCTACCAGCCGCGAAATGCGGCGCTGGCTATCACGGCTCTGCGGGTGATGCGCACCCATGGCTGGAACATCCCGGAAAATGCCATCCGTACCGGTCTTGAAACGGTCAGCTGGCCGGGCCGCTTTGAACTGCTGCGGCACGCGCCCGCGTTCCTGCTGGACGGTAGCCACAACGCCCACGGAATGCGTGCCACGGTGCAGAGCCTGAGAGACCGCTTCCCCGGGCAGAAGTTCGTTTTTCTGGTCAGCATCATGGCAGACAAGGATGTGGACCAGATGCTCAGCCTGCTGGCACCGCTGGCGGTGCGGTTCGTCACGGTGGCGGCGCACACGCCGCGCGCTATGCCTGCCGAAACGCTGGCAGAACACATCCGTGCCTATGGCTGCAGGGCGGAAGCGGCAGCTTCCATTGAAGCGGGCGTGGCCCGGGCGGTGGAGCTGGGCGGCGAAGGCCCGGTGTGCGCACTGGGCACGCTGTATTTCTCTGGCGATGTGCGGAAGGCGTTTGCGGAACTTGTGAAGGGCTGAAGATTTAAAATGGCTCCGCGTGCGCTGCGCCATCATCAGCGGAAAAATATTTTTATATTTGCAAATCAGGAAAATCTGCGGATTTTCCTGATTTGCTTTTTTCACGGTAAGGGCCGTAACGGCTGACGGCATCTTGCTGCTGTCAGCCTGCGGCTGTCGCGCAGCGGATAAAGCGAAAGCTTGCCCGCACGGCTTGTCGCGTAAGCGACTTCAAATCGGCGGAACACAAAAAATCCTTTAGCGAAGCGACTTGGATTTTTTGTATGGAGCCCAACAGCTTTGGGGTCTGAAAGGGGCGAGCAGCCCCTTTCTCGTTGCGGGGTGGGTGGAGTCCAGAGGCAGGGAGGGGGGACTCGAAACACCCCTCCCTGCCTCTGGCCCAGCGGAGCGTCCCCGGCGGCGATGATTTTTATAAAAGCTATGAAGCCTGTCCCACGCGACCGCTCTCTGCACAAGAAGCAACTTTTTCTGTGAAAAAGCAAACAAGCCAGCTCCGCAGGGCTGGCTTATTTGCAATAAAAAATAATTTTCCGCTAAAAATGCCCAGAGTGAAACGGAGGGCATTTAAATGGTTAGGCCTGCGATAGCACAGACAAAAAGAAAAAGCGGTGACTCGTGCAGGTTGAGTCATCGCTTTTCTTGCCCCTTGTGGGGCAGGCAGGGTAAATGATAAGAAGGTAAATGAAGAAAATAGCAATTTTAAGAACAAAGGTTTTGTGCTGAGCGAAGAACCGCTCGTAGAAGTTCATGTATCCAACGTAATGCCTTTGTTGGATACAACATACCACTTTTTTGGAAGAATTACAAGCCCTTTTTTCGATTTTCACCAATAAACGTGCGAAAAATCGCATTTTTGGAGAAACGCACAAATTCAACGAGAAGTTCCCGGCAAACTGACGAACAAGCATAAAAATGAGCAGGTGCGGCCCGGAACGGCGGCAAAAAAGACGCAGAATGCGACAGTTCTTTACAAGAACCGGTCCGTGTGCTAAGATGAATACATTCAATGGAGAGTCTGCCCTGCGAAGGGTGGGCGTATGTGTCCGAGCGGGATGGCCCGGCACGGGGAAAGGAGCATATCAATGGAAAATCAGGCGGTGAGCGGAACAAAAAAGCCGCTCTTCGGAGGGCGGAAGCCGCTGTTCACACAAAAGGAACTGCTGCTGCTGACCGGCCCGCTGCTGGTGGAGCAGCTGCTGGAAGTGACCGTGGGTATGGCCGATACCATGATGGTGTCCCGCTGCGGCGAAGCGGCCATTTCCGGTGTCAGCCTTGTGGACATGATCAACAACCTCATCATCGTGCTGTTTGCGGCGCTGGCCACTGGCGGCGCAGTGGTGGTAAGCCAGTTTTTGGGTGCGCGGGAGCAGAAGGAGGCCGATGCAAGCTCTGGCCAGCTGCTTTTGCTCAGCGGCGTATTCGGTTTGCTGGTGGGGGCATTCTGCTTTGTTTTTGCAAGGCCGATGATCCGGCTGTTCTACGGCGCCATCGATGCCGATGTGCTGGATGCCAGCGTGCTGTACCTGCGCATCATCGCCATCAGTTATCCGTTTCTGGCACTGTATAACGGCGGTGCGGCACTGTTCCGCAGCATGGGCAACTCCAAGATCTCCATGCAGATCAGCTTTTTGATGAACGTGATCAACATTGTGGGCAACGCAGTGTGCATCTTCGGATTTAAAATGGGCGTAGACGGTGTTGCATGGCCCAGCGTGCTGTCTCGTGTGGTGGCAGCGGCCCTTATCCTGCGCAAGTGCTACCAGAAGGGCAATGCCATCACGGTGCCCAAGACCACCCGGCTGGATACAAAGATGACAAAGCGCATTCTGGGCATCGGCATCCCGTCCGCCTTTGAGAACAGCCTGTTCGAGGCTGGACGCATTCTGGTGGTGAGCATGATCTCCACCTTCGGCACAGTGCAGATCGCAGCAAACGCCGTGGCAAACAATCTGGACGGCATGGGTGTGATCCCCGGCAAGGCCCTCAGCCTTGCCATGATCACGGTGGTGGGCCGCTGCATCGGTGCGCGGGACGACGAGCAGGCTGTTTATTATACCCGCAAGCTGACGGTGTGGTCTTACATCGCAATGGGGCTTTCCAACGGTGCCATCCTGCTGTTTTTGCACAAGCTCATCGGCATCTACGCGCTGTCCGGTGAGACGATGGTGCTTTCTGAGCTGCTGGTACGTATCCATGCAGGCTTTGCCATCCTGCTGTGGACCCTGTCCTTCGTGCTGCCCAACGCCCTGCGTGCAGCCAACGATGTGAAGTTCACCATGATCGTGTCCATCCTGAGCATGGCGGTGTGGCGGCTGGGCTTCAGCTACCTGCTGTGCGTGCGCATGGGCTGGGGCGCTGTGGGCGTGTGGGATCGCAATGATCATTGACTGGGTTTGCCGCGTGACATGCTTTGTGCTCCGCTTCCGCAGCGGTGTATGGAAAACCAAATATCAGGCATAACATAAAGAGGAGTATACCTATGAAACTGATCAGCTGGAACGTCAACGGCCTGCGCGCCTGCCTGACCCATGGCTTTGCCGAGAGCTTTGCGGCTCTGGATGCCGATATCTTTTCGGTGCAGGAGACCAAGATGCAGCCCGGTCAGGCGGATTTTGCCCCGGAGGGCTACACGGAGTACACCTATTCCGCCGAGAAAAAGGGCTACTCCGGCACGGCCTGCTGGTGCCGTGAGCAGCCGCTGACCGTGACCGCCGGCATTGGCATTGAGCAGCACGACCACGAGGGCCGTGTGCTGCACGCTGGAATACCCGGGGTTCTGGCTGGTGAACTGCTATACCCCCAACAGTCAGGACGGACTGAAGCGTCTGGACTACCGCATGGAGTGGGAGGATGCCTTCCGTGCCTACCTGCTGGCACTGGACGCAAAAAAGCCGGTGATCCTGTGCGGCGATCTGAATGTTGCCCATAGGGAGATCGACATCAAGAACGACAAGACCAACCACATGAGCGCAGGCTTTACCGATCAGGAGCGCGGCAAAATGACCGAACTGCTGGACGCAGGCTTTGCCGACAGCTTCCGCGTGCTGCACCCGGACGAGGTGAAGTACAGCTGGTGGAGCTACCGCTTCCACGCCCGCGAGAAGAATGCGGGCTGGCGCATCGATTACTTCATCGTGTCCCGCCGCATTGCCGATAAGATCCGCGCGGCGGAGATCCACAACGAGATCTTCGGCTCAGACCACTGCCCGGTGGAGCTGGACATTGACCTGTAACCTGTAAAAAAATGCCTGCTCTCCCGGAAAGAGCAGGAAAAAGGAGACTCTATGCTCAAAAGCTATCTGCTGGTATTTTTTGTTTCCATGGTGCCGCTCATTGAACTGCGCGGAGCCATCCCCATCGGGCTTGGCATGGGCCTGCCCATCCTGCCCACCTATCTGGTGTGCGTGGTGGGCAACATGATCCCGGTGCCGTTCATCTATCTGTTTGCACGCAAATTCCTGATCTGGGGCTACCACAAGCCCCTTATCGGGCCAATCTGCAAGTTCTGCATCGTCAAGGGCGAAAAAGGCGGACGCGCACTGGAAGCCAAGGCGGGCCGCGGCCTTGTGGTTGCGCTGCTGCTGTTCGTGGGTATCCCGCTGCCGGGCACCGGCGCGTGGACCGGGACGCTGGCGGGCTCGATCCTGGATATGAAGTTCAAGGACGTGGTCAAGGCCTGCATGGGCGGCGTGCTGCTGGCGGGCATCATCATGGGTCTGGCCAGCGCGGGCCTGCTGGGTGCGCTGAGCACCCTGTTCTCGGTGGGCTGAGAAAAAAAGACTGTGTTCCGGCAAAGAACAACAATTGACAATGGCATTTTGCCGCCGAGTATGCTAAAATAAAAAAAGTGTTTTGAAACCGGCGGCGAAAAGCTGCCGGACAGAAAGGAACGATAAGATCATGGATCAGGCACTGAATCAGAAAATCGACGCATATATTGCGCAAAACAAGGAACAGCTGCTGAAGGATATTGCCGCTCTGGTGGCAGTCAACAGCGTAGAGGGCACCCCGGAAGAGGGTGCACCCTTCGGCGCAGGCCCCCGTGCAGCGCTGGACAAGACGCTGGAGCTGGCTGCGGGCATGGGCTTTGCCACCCGCAACTGCGAAAACTACATCGGCTATGCAGAGCTGGCCGGCAAGGACCCTGAAAAGTATCTGGCGACCATCTGCCATGTGGACGTGGTGCCCGTGGGCAACGGCTGGACGGCCGACCCCTTCACCATGCGCATTCAGGACGGCTGGCTGCTGGGCCGCGGCGTTGCCGACGACAAAGGCCCCATGGTGGCTACCCTGTATGCCCTGAAGTTCCTCAAGGAGCAGGGCTATGAGCTGCGCTACCCCATCCGCGCACTGGCAGGCACCAACGAGGAGACCCACATGCAGGATGTGGACTACTATCTCAAGAACTACCCGGCTCCCGCTTTCTGCTTTACCCCGGATGCCGAGTTCCCGGTGTGCAACGGCGAGAAGGGCCTGTTCGGTGCCAAGATCGTCAGCCCGGTGTGCAACGGCGTCATCGTGGAGATCGAGGGCGGCGTGGCAAACAACGCCGTGCCCGACCGTGCAAGCGCGCTGGTCAGGACCGACATCTCCAAGCTGAAGAATGCCCCCAACATCACGCTGGAGCCGGAAGGCGACGGCGTGCGCATCCGCGGCTGGGGCAAGTCCGGCCACGCAGCCATGCCGCAGGGCACCGTGAACGCCATTGGTCTGGTGGTGAACTACCTGCTGGACAACGGACTGTGCAATGAGACCGAGCGCACCTATCTGGAGGCTGTGCGCAAGCTGCACGCTTCCACCGCCGGTGAGGGTCTGGGCATCAACTGCGCCGACGGCCCCTTTGGCCCGCTGACCGTGATCGGCGGACGCATCTACATGGAAGATGGCCGCATTTTCCAGACCATGGACAGCCGCTTCCCCACCTGCACCAACGGCAAAAAGATGACCGAGCAGATCCGTGCCGCACTGGGCGATGGCGCTGAGCTGCGCGATGTGACCGCTGCCGAGCCCTTCTATATTGAAGCAGACAGCCCTGCCATTCTGGCCTGCATCAACACCTACAACGAAGTGACCGGCGAGAACGCCAAGCCCTTCACCATGGGCGGCGGCACCTATGCCCGCCACTTCCCCTATGCGGTCAGCTTTGGCCCCGAGCATGTGGACCTGCCGCTGCCGGAATTTGGTGGCCCGATGCACGGTGCAAACGAAGCTGCACCCATCGACAAGCTGCTGGAAGCCGTGAAGATCTATATCATCGCGCTGCTGCGCCTTGAGGAGATCGACTTCTGATGCAGCCGATGAATGTGCTCGTCATCGACGGGCAGGGCGGGGGCCTTGGCAAACAGCTGGTGGCAGCTCTGAGCACGCAGTGTCCGGAGGCCCGGCTCACTGCGGTGGGCACCAACAGTCTGGCAGCAAACGCCATGCGCAAGGCCGGTGCCCCGCGTGCCGCCACCGGCGAGAACGCCGTGGTGGTGAACTGCCGCAGCGCGGATATCATCGTGGGGCCCATCGGCATCGTCGTTGCGGATGCACTGCTGGGCGAGATCACGCCCGCCATGGCCACGGCCGTGTGCCAGAGCCATGCGATGCGGGTGCTCATCCCGGTGAACCACTGCGAAAACTATATCGTGGGTGTGCCGGAGCAGCCTATCAGTGATCTGGTGGCCGCTGCGGTGCAGAAGGTGAAAGCTCTCTGCGCCGGGGAAGGCTGCGGAAAAAGGGTTTATTGAAAATGCCCTCCGCTTGCGCTCTGGGCATCTTCAGCGGAAAAATATCTTATAATAGAGCAACAGCGGACAGCCTGCGGGCTGTCCGCTGTTGCATTTTCACGGAAAGGGTCCAAGAGGGAAACTTGATCTGTCTGTGCTTGTTTCCTGCGGAAACAGCCGCACAGCCGGGAAACAGGCCGCTTCTTCATTGCGCCCGCTCCAGTGAAAAGGCAAGTCGGAAAATCCCGCAGGATTTTCCGACTTGCCTCTAAAGAATATAAATTCCTTGAATAATGCCCAGAGCGAGAGCGGAGGGCATTCTGAATCGTTACGACTTCTGTCGTGCGGCGATCTGCGCTGCCGTGGGCGGGGTGTCGCCCTGCGCAGCGTTTTCCAGCGCGCCGAGACGGCGGTCCAGATCGGTCAGGCGCTGGGCTACGATATCCGGCAGATCCTGCTGATCCAGATCGTCCGCCGGGTTTACGGCCTTGTTGTTGATGCGCACCACCTCGGCGGGCACGCCCACGGCGGTGCAGTTGGCGGGCAGATTGCGCAGCACCACGCTGCCTGCGCCGATGCGGGAGTTGTCCCCGATATACACCGGGCCAAGGACCTTGGTGCCTGCACCGATCAGCACGTTGTTGCCCAGAGTGGGGTGGCGCTTGCCGGTGTCCTTGCCGGTGCCGCCCAGAGTGACACCGTGGTAGATGGTGCAGTTGTCCCCGATCTCACAGGTCTCACCGAACACGATGCCCATGCCGTGGTCGATAAACAGGCATCTGCCGATGGTGGCACCGGGGTGGATCTCGATGCCGGTGCGGCGGCGTCCGTGCTGGCTGACCCACCGGGCCAGAAAGAACCGCTTGTGCTGGTATAGCCAGTGCGCCACGCGGTGGTATACCAGAATGTGAAAACCCGGATACAGCAAAATGACCTCCAGCACGTTGCGTGCAGCGGGGTCCTTGCGCTGGATGTTCCGCGCGTCCTCCAACAAACCCATGGGAAAACCCTCTCTTTCCTGATTCCGATGAAGCTGCTCTGAATAAGAATCACGCCTCTGCCATGAAAACAGCCTCTGACTCTTTTGACCATATTATAATAGCACACCCGGACGGGAATGTACAGCAATATGCTAGGAATTGACATGGCTAACCCTGAATCTGGCGGGGAAAAACTGCTTTTGGGTAGAGTAGCTAAAATTCCGGGAGGGAAGCGGCAAACCTTTTTGCAACAAAATATATGCGGAAGCATTGACACATTTCGCGCTTCTATGCTAAAATATTATGAAAAGATTCCAGACTTATAAAAGGAGACAGCACCATGCAGAAAAGCGCGATGTGCACCAAACTGAACAAGCAGTTCGCATCCGGTTTTGCCGTGGGTTCGTTGTTTCCTTTTTTTGTGGAATGAGCTTTTCCCTTTGCGGGGAAAAGCTTTTTTTTTGCCCGTAAGCCGGAAAGCCGAACCAGACAAACGCAAATCAGGAGGGAACTGCGATGCTGCTTGTAAATGCTGTGAACACCGAAGGAAGACCGCTTGAGATTTTTGTAAAGGACGGCAGGATCGCTGCTGTAGGTCAGGAGCTGGAGGCACTGGCCGGGGAGAACGAAACGGTCATTGATGCCGGCGGGCTGACCGTGCTGCCCGCCTTTGTGGACCTGCACTGCCACTGGCGCACCCCCGGGGCTTTGAATACAAGGAGGACATCGAGACCGGGCAGCCGCGCCGCAGCCGCCGGCGGTTACACCTTCGTGAACCTGATGCCCAACACAAAGCCGGTGTGCTCTTCTGCGGCACAGGCGTTCATGGTGGAGCAGAAGGCTGCCGAAGTAGGCCTGTGCGATGTGAACCAGACCGTCTCCATCACCGAGAACTTTGACGGTGTGAGCATCGACCACCTCAAGACCCTGCCTGCCGGTGTGAAGTTCATCACCGAGGACGGCCACGGCGTGCAGGACAATGCCACCATGGCAAAGGCTTTCGCCATCTGCACCCAGAAGGATATCACCGTGATGAGCCACGCCGAGGATATGGAGATCAGCCCGTGGGACTACCGTCTGGCTGAGGACATCGAGACGGTGCGCAACTGCTGGCTGAGCGAATACTACCAGACCAAGCTGCACATGTGCCACGTGTCCACCCGCGGTGCGCTGGATGCCATCCAGATGGCAAAGCTGCTGGGGGGCGCCCGTCACCTGCGAGGTGACCCCGCACCACCTGTGGTTCACCAATGATACCTGCGATTACCGTGTGAACCCGCCCATCCGCACCGCCGACGATGTGCAGGCGCTGGTGGACGGCATCCGCACCGGCATCGTGGACGCCATTGCCACCGACCACGGCCCCTCACTCCGAAGAGGACAAGCTGAAGGGCATGGCCGGTATGGTGGGCAGCGAGACCGCCTTCGGCGTCTGCTACACCAAGCTCTGCAAGCAGGAAGGCCTGCCGCTGGAGGTGCTGGTGCACCTGATGAGCACCCGCCCGGCAGAAATTCTGGGCCTTGCCAAGGGTCAGCTGGAGCCGGGCTACGATGCCGACATGGTGCTGGTGGATCTGGATAACCCCCTACACCGTGGACAAGGACAAGCTGCACTCCAAATCTCACAACACTCCGTTCGATGGTGCCCAGCTGTTTGGTAAGGTCTGCGCCACCATCAAGGGCGGCAAGCTGACCTATCAGGCAGAGAACTGAGAAAATGTTTCACAAAATAATATGATATAAAATAGATAAGAGAGCAAACAGGAGGTACACCCAAATGACGAACATGGACAAACTGTACGAAGCTGTGGAAGCCCGCGGCCCGGTGTGCGTGGGTCTGGACACCGACTTCAGCTACCTGCCCGCCGATTTTGTGGACAGCACCCTGTCCCGCGGCGAAAACATCGTGCGCTTCAACAGGAAGCTCATTGACGCCACCAAGGCCGTGGCAGGCTGCTACAAGGTGCAGATCGCTTACTACGAGTCTCTGGGCCTTGAGGGCATGAAGGCCTACGCCGACACCCTGAAGGCTGTGCGTGAGGCCGGTGTGCCGGTGATCGCCGACATCAAGCGCGGCGACATTGCCAAGACCGCCGAGATGTACGCCATGGGTCACTTTACCGGCGATTTCGAGAGCGATTTCGTCACGCTGGCACCCTATATGGGTCTGGACTCCATCAGCCCCTACCTGCCCTACGCCGAAAAGCAGGGCAAGGGCATGTTCGTGCTCTGCCGCACCTCCAACGGCGGTGCCAAGGACTTTGAGTACGAGAAGCTGGCCGACGGCCGCCACGTCTACGATCTGGTGGGCGACAAGCTGAACGCTCTGGGCAAGGACTACATGGGCGAGCACGGCTACTCCTCCATCGGTCTGGTCATCGGCGGCACCCACATCGAGGAGGCCACCGAGATCCGTGCAAAGTATCAGGACAGCTTCTTCCTGATCCCCGGCTACGGCGCACAGGGCGGCAAGGCCGAGGACATCGCCCAGTATCTGTCGAAAGGCAACGGCGGCGTGGTCAACTCCAGCCGCGGCATCCTGCTGGCCTACAAGAAGCAGCCGGGCGCAGCCTTCGACGAGGCCGCTTACAACGAGTGTGTGAACATGAAGGAGGCCATTGCTCATGCGTGCAGCCTGCTGTGAGGCCACTGTCCTGCGCCATGAGGTCATCGCGGACGACATCCGCTTGCTGACCGCCCTCTGGCCGGACCGCGAGCATGCCCCCCACGCCGGACAGTTCTTCACCCTGCGTGCCTGGGGCGCAGATGAAGCTCCCTTCCTGTCCCGGCCCATCAGCGTCCACAAGTGGGATGCCGAGACCCAGACCGTCGAGTTCCTGTACGCCGTCGTGGGCGAGGGGACCCGCAAGCTGACGGCCCTGAAAAAGGGTGACAGTTTCCAGCTCACCGGTCCTATGGGCAACGGCTTCGATGTGGCCGACATCTTGAGCAAGTATCAGAAGATCGCCGTCGTGGGCGGCGGCATCGGCACCGCCCCCATGTACCAGCTCACCCGGGAGCTGGCAGCGGGCGGCGTCAAGCCGGACGTCTTCTTCGGCTTCCGCGATAAGCCCTACTGCATGGAAGAGTACCGCTCCATCGCGGGCATCGTCAAGGTGTCCACCGACACCGGCGCGGTGGGCTTCCACGGCTTTGTCACCCAGCTGTACGACCCCGCCGACTACGACGTGGTGCTGGTGTGCGGCCCCACGGTCATGATGAAGAACGCCGCCCGCCTGTGTGCCGAGAAGGGCACCCCCTGCTTTGTGAGCATGGAAAAGAAGATGGCCTGCGGCATTGGTGCCTGCCTTGGCTGCACCTGCGAGACTAGGGGCGGCGAGGGCAAGAGCGTGTGCAAGAACGGCCCGGTATTTGATGCAACGGAGGTGTTCTTCTGATGGCTGACCTGAAAACCAACCTGCTGGGCTTTGTGATGAACAGCCCGGTCATCGGCGCATCCGGCACTGTGGGCTACGGTGTGGAGTACGAAGAGCTGGCAGACTTTGCCAAGATCGGCGGCATCTCCGGCAAAGGGCCTGACCCTGCACGGCCAGTACGGCAACAAGGGCGAGCGCCTGTGGGAGACCCCCTCCGGCCTCATCAACAGCATCGGTCTGCAGAACCCCGGCGTGCAGCACTTCATTGACGTGGAGCTGCCCGAGATGCTGGAACTGAAGCAGAAGTACGGCACGGTGGCCATTGCCAACCTTGGCGGCCACAGCGAGGAAGAGTATGTGGAAGGTGCCGCGATGCTGAGCGACAGCGCAGTGGACATCGTGGAGCTGAACATCTCCTGCCCAAACGTCAAGGTGGGCGGCATGGCCTACGGCGTGAAAGCCGAAGCTGCCGGTGAGGTGGTGCGCATGGTGCGCGCTGCCTGCAAAAAGCCCCCTGATGGTCAAGCTGAGCCCGCACGGCCGAGAACATCCCTGAGAT
>ENA-OQEL01000556-OQEL01000556.1-human-gut-metagenome-genome-assembly--contig:-NODE-556-length-12813-cov-3.140470_pt1 | contig 12813 bp, 18 predicted proteins | sample MGYA00242796_ERZ504637 | MGnify/ENA primary metagenome ERZ504637 (study PRJEB26092, sample SAMD00036306) | human gut metagenome | host: Homo sapiens | study: EMG produced TPA metagenomics assembly of... | reverse complement strand
CCGCGCCGAGGATGTGAAACAGATGTACACCTCGACCGATACGAATGAAGTGCTGCGCCTGCTGGAGCAGTATCATGTGACCTACATTTTTGTGGGAAGCAAAGAAAGGAGAAATATGGCGATGCGCTGAACGAATCGCTGCTGCAGTCCATCGGAGATATCGTTTACCAGGATACTGCGTCCGGTACGTATATTCTTCAGGTACAGGATACATAAAGAACAAAAACAGGAGAAAAGAACCGCCGGGTGCGGCATCTTTTCTCCTGTTTTTCATATAATACAGGGAATGCAGAAGAAAGTGCGAGGGCAGACCATGCGGAGATTCCGAAAAGTGCGGCACGTTCCTCTGCCGCTTCTGGCTGTGATGATGGCGGCTATTCTGTTTGCAGAGCTGGCACGGTGTGAAAGAGAAGGCGCGAAAGAGACAGCGGCGGAAGCAGAAAAAAGTGTGCCCCGCCGTGCGGCGCTGACATTTGATGACGGGCCGAATGCGTGCTATACGCCGGAGGTGCTTGAAATTTTAAAAGAAAATGAAATTCCGGCAACGTTTTTTCTGCAGGGGCAGTGTCTTGCCGGAAACGAAGAAATCGTCCGCCGGATGCATGCGGAAGGCCATCTGATCGGAAATCATACGTTTCATCATGTTCAGCTTACGAAAGTATCAGAAGAGGAAGCGAGGGAGGAGGTCGTGAAAACAAGCAATGCAATCTACGAGATCACAGGGGAATATCCCGTCTATATCCGTCCGCCGTTCGGGGAATGGAGAGAGGGGCTGGACCTTGCAGTGACGATGATCCCGGTACTCTGGGATGTGGATTCCCGCGACTGGGAGAGCCAGAACACCGCGTCGATCTGCAGCGCGGTGCTTCCGAATGTGAAGGATGGCAGCATTATTCTCATGCATGACGGCTACCGCGCGACGGTGGAAGCGCTGCGGCGGATCGTAAAAGAATTAAAAGAAGAGGGATACACGTTTGTGACGGTGCGTGAGCTGATTGAAGAATAGCTTCCGCGGATTCCATCGAACATAGTTGCGGAGAATCCGAGATTAAGGGGTTGAGGATACCCGCCAAAATGTGATAAGATAAATGGCAGGAAGAAAAATGGGGTGAAAAATACATGGATTTGTTTGATTATATGAAAGAAACCACAATGGAAAAAGAGTCCCCCCTCGCATCGCGCATGCGCCCGACAACGCTGGACGAGGTGGTTGGACAGGAGCACATCATCGGCCCTGGAAAGCTGTTGTACCGTGCGATCAAGGCGGATAAACTCGGCTCCGTCATTTTCTACGGCCCTCCGGGAACGGGGAAAAACGACGCTTGCCCGCGTCATCGCCAACACGACAAGCGCAGAGTTTACCCAGCTGAATGCCACGACAGCCGGCAAAAAGGATATGGAAGAAGTCGTAAAAGAAGCGCAGCAGCGGATCGGCATGTACGGCAAAAAGACGATTCTTTTTGTCGACGAGATCCACCGCTTCAACAAGGGGCAACAGGATTATCTGCTTCCGTTTGTGGAGGACGGCACACTCGTTCTGATTGGCGCGACGACGGAAAACCCGTATTTCGAGGTCAACGGGGCGCTGATTTCGCGTTCCATTATCTTTGAATTAAAGCCGCTCGAAAAAGAGGACATCGAAAAACTGCTGGAGCGCGCGGTGACGGACCCGGTAAAGGGGCTCGGGACGTACAACGTTGTGCTCGATGCGGATGCAAAAGAGTTCCTTGCCGACATCGCAGGCGGTGACGCGAGAGCGGCCTTAAATGCAATCGAGCTGGGCGTCCTCTCAACGGAACGTCAGGCGGACGGAAAAATCCATATCGATCTCGAAACGGCATCGGAGTGCATCCAGAAGCGCGTCGTGCGGTACGACAAGACGGGCGATCAGCATTACGATACGATCTCTGCATTTATCAAGAGCATGCGTGGTTCTGACCCGGATGCGGCGGTCTTTTATCTGGCCAAAATGCTGTATGCCGGGGAGGATATCAAGTTTATCGCCCGCCGCATCATGATCTGCGCGGCGGAGGATGTCGGCCTTGCCGATCCGAATGCCTTAAATGTAGCAGTTTCCGCGTCCCTTGCCGTGGAACGCGTCGGCATGCCGGAGGCGCAGATTATTCTGGCGGAGGCAGCCACGTATGTTGCCTGTGCACCGAAGAGTAATTCTTCGTGCGAGGCAGTCTTTGCGGCGATGAAGACGGTCGGAAGTGTGCGGACGTCGGTTCCGCCGCATCTGCAGGACGCCCATTACAAAGGTTCTGCCAAACTCGGCCACGGTCAAGGCTATCAGTATGCACATGATTACCCGAATCACTACGTCGAGCAGCAGTATCTGCCGGACGAGATCTTAGGAAGCCGTTTCCTTCATCTTGGAACGAACGGCTATGAGCAGAAGATCCGGGAAAACTTCAAAAAAATTGGAAAAGACATCGAATAAAAGGGGAAGAAATCATGACAGACTGGCTTGGAAAGCCGTATTATTCGCTGGACGCCTATCTGAAAAAGACGTTCGGGGAAAAAGTGTACAAGCTCTCGCTCGACGGCGGGATGACGTGTCCGAACCGGGACGGCACCTGCGGTGACCGGGGCTGCATTTTCTGCAGTGCGGGCGGCTCCGGTGATTTTGCCGGGGACAGAAACAAATCCATCCCGGAACAGATCCGGGAGCAGAAATCCCTCCTGCAGCAAAAGCGGCCGGTGCATAAGTTCATCGCTTATTTCCAGGCGTATACGAACACGTACGCGCCGGTGGAATATCTGGAAAAAATTTTCCGGGAGGCAATTTCGGACGAGGAGGTCGTGGTCCTTTCGATCGGAACGAGACCGGACTGCTTAGGGGAAGAGGTTCTTTCTCTGTTAGAAGAGCTGAACCGGATCAAACCGGTCTGGGTGGAGCTGGGACTGCAGACGATGCATGAAAAAACGGCACAGTATATCCGAAGGGGCTATCCGCTTTCCTGTTTTGAACAGGCAGTAAACGAGCTGCACAGGCGGGGGATTCCCGTGGTTGTCCACACGATCCTCGGTCTGCCGGGGGAGGGACAGGAAGAAGTCTTTGCAACAATGGATTACCTGAATGGACTTTCCATTTCCGGCATCAAGCTTCAGCTGCTTCATGTGCTGAAAAACACGGATCTTGCGGCGGACTACGCGGCCGGAAAATTTGAGGTGCTGGAGCAGGAGGCGTATCTTACCCTTGTCATCGACTGCCTGCGGCGCCTCCGTCCCGATCTTGTGATCCACCGTGTGACGGGAGACGGCCCCGGGGATCTTCTGATTGCACCAACATGGAGCCAGGCAAAACGCACCGTCTTAAATGAGCTGCATCATCGCATGAAAGAAGAACATGCGTATCAGGGACAGCTTCTGGACGAAGAAAAAGGAGGAAACACACCGTGATTGAATCATCCTTTACGTTATACAAACTGATTATTCTCTACATGCTGCAGAATGTGAATTTTCCGCTGTCAAATACACAGATTTCGGATTTTATCCTGGAAAAAGAGTACACGAACTACTTTCATCTCCAGGAGGCGTTAAGCGAGCTGCAGGATACAAAGCTGATCGAGATCGAGAAGGTGCGCAACACCTCGTACTACCACATGACTGAGGAGGGCAGCAAGACGCTTTCCTTCTTCGAAAACGAGATCTCTCCGGAAATCCGGGAGGAAATCGACCGCTATATGAAGGAACACTCCTATGAACTGCGGAAAAAAGCGTCCGTTGTGGCCGATTACTACAAGACCGCGGGAGATGACTACGAGGTCCGCTGTCAGGCAAGAGAGCGGAAGACGACTATTTTTGAGATTGTCGTGACGGTTCCGTCCGAGGAGGCGGCCAAAAAGGATCTGCAGCAACTGGGAAAAATCCGGAGTCAGAAGATTTATGCTTCGATTATGAATGAACTGTCAAGATAACGATTGACAGGAATGGTGGCATATAATAGAATAAATTAGTATGTCTAAAAAGCATAAACATGGAAAACATAGTAAATAAGATTTTATATTCTAAAGGAGATAAAACCGTGCCTGATTATACAAAAGAAATTGAAAGACGGCGTACCTTTGCCATCATTTCCCACCCGGATGCCGGTAAAACCACACTGACTGAGAAATTCCTGCTGTACGGAGGAGCGATCAATCTCGCCGGTTCCGTAAAAGGAAAAGCGACTGCGCGCCATGCCGTATCCGACTGGATGGAGATCGAGAAAGAGCGTGGTATTTCCGTTACCTCTTCCGTTCTGCAGTTCAATTACGACGGCTACTGCATCAACATTCTGGATACCCCGGGACACCAGGACTTCTCGGAGGATACGTACCGTACCCTGATGGCAGCCGATTCCGCCGTCATGGTTATTGATGCATCGAAGGGTGTCGAGGCACAGACCAGAAAGCTGTTTAAAGTCTGTGTCATGCGCCACATCCCGATCTTTACCTTCATCAACAAGATGGACCGCGATGCGAACGATACCTTCGAGCTGCTCGACGAGATCGAAAAAGAGCTCGGCATTGCAACCTGCCCGATCAACTGGCCGATCGGTTCCGGAAAGAAATTCCGCGGTGTTTACGACCGTGACAAAAAGAAAGTCCTTACCTTCTCCGATACAATGAAGGGAACGAAGGAAGGTATCGAGGAAGAAATTGATATCGACGATCCGCATCTTCTCGATGTGGTCGATGAGGACCAGAAAGAACAGCTTATGGATGAGATCGAGCTGCTCGACGGCGCAAGTGCAGAGTTTGACCAGGAGCTTGTCAGCAAGGGAGAGCTCTCCCCGGTATTCTTCGGATCTGCGCTCACCAACTTTGGTGTGGAGACTTTTCTGCAGCACTTCCTCACGATGACGATGCCGCCGCTTCCGCGTACGGCAGACTGCGGCGTGATCGATCCGGTCAAAGAGGATTTCTCTGCGTTTGTCTTTAAAATCCAGGCAAACATGAACAAAGCACACCGTGACCGTATCGCATTCATGCGCATCTGCTCCGGCAAAATTCGACGCCGGAATGGAAGTCTTCCATGTGCAGGGAGGAAAGAAAATGCGTCTTTCCCAGCCGCAGCAGATGATGGCGAGTGACCGTCATATTGTTGATGAAGCATACGCCGGCGATATCATCGGTGTATTTGACCCGGGTATCTTCTCCATCGGAGATACGATCTGTATGCCGGGCAGAAAATTCGCATACGAGGGAATTCCGACCTTCGCGCCGGAGCATTTTGCAAGAGTGCGCCAGCTCGATACGATGAAGAGAAAACAGTTCGTCAAGGGAATTTCCCAGATTGCACAGGAAGGTGCGATCCAGATTTTCCAGGAGTACAAAGGCGGCATGGAGGAGATCATCGTCGGCGTTGTCGGCGTCCTGCAGTTTGACGTTTTAAAATACCGTCTGGAGAACGAGTACAACGTGGATATCCGTCTGGAGAACCTGCCGTATGAGCACATCCGCTGGATCGCAAACAAAGAGGAGATCAACCTGGACCGTATTCAGGGTACATCCGATATGAAGAAGGTCATGGACCTCAAGGGAAATCCGCTGCTTCTCTTTGTCAATCCGTGGAGTGTCGGCATGGTACAGGATCGAAACAAAGACCTTGTGCTGACCGAATTCAGCAAAAACTAAGAACAAAAGAGCGGGATGCCGCTTAAAAAGGAGAAGGAATGAACTTATTCGATATTCTGGGCCCTGTGATGGTCGGTCCGTCGAGTTCGCACACAGCGGGGGCATGCGGATTGGATGGATGACGCAGAAACTTCTCGGGGAACAGCCGGTGGAAGCAAAATACTGATGTACGGTTCCTTTGCCGCAACGGGAAAGGGCCATGGAACGGACCGCGGTCTCGTCGCGGGTCTTCTCGGCATGCGGCCGGATGACGAGCGGATTCCGGACAGCTTTGAAATTGCCCGGAGATGAGTCTTTCCTATTCATTCGGCATCGCCAATCTGACGAGTGCCCATCCGAACAGCGTCGTTCTGGAAGTAAAGGGAAAGAGCGGCCGGACGCTCGAGGTGCAGGCGTGCTCCCTTGGCGGCGGCCGTATCATGATCAACCGCCTCGACGGGCTGGATGTCAACTGCAGCTGCGAGATTCCGACCCTGATCGTCCACAATCTGGACCAGCCGGGCCACGTAGCCGAGGTTACGTCGATGCTGGCACATAAGTCAGTCAACATTGCGAATATGTCCCTCTACCGCGACAAGAGAGGCGGATCGGCCGTCATGGTCGTGGAGATGGATCAGCCGCTTCCCAAAGAGTCGCTGGAATGGCTGGAGCATCTTGAGGGCATTGTAAAGGTAACATACATCAACGTAACGGAAGGAGAAGAGGACGATGTCTTATAATTCACTGGAAGAAATTGTCCGGGAGTGCCAGGAAAAAGACCTGCCGTTTGATGGAAGTCATCCTTCTGGACGATATGAATGAGAGAAATGTAAGCCGCGAAGAGTCCATTGAGACGATGCGCGGCATGTGGGAAGCCATGAAAGGCGCTGAACGGAATTATGACGGTTCGCTGCAGTCGAGAAGCGGTCTTGTGGGCGGCGCCGGAAAGACGATGCGCGCGTATGTCGAGAGCGGGAACACGCTCTGCGGACCGTTTGTCGGAAAAGTTATGGCATCTGCACTTGCGATGGGTGAGTCAAACGCCTGCATGAAGCGGATCGTTGCAGCACCGACCGCAGGAGCGTGCGGTGTGCTTCCGGCTGTGCTCGTGAATTACCAGAAAGAGAAGGGGACAGCGGATGAGCAGATCGTGCGTGCGCTCTACACGGCAGCCGGTATCGGCCAGGTCGTTGCGGCGCGGGCCTACATTGCGGGCGCTTCCGGCGGCTGCCAGGCCGAAATCGGAACAGCAAGCGCGATGGCGGCAGGCGCACTGACCGCACTTGGCGGCGGCACTCCGTCCCAGATCACGCATGCGGCAGCGATGGCATTAAAGAACCTGCTCGGTCTCGTGTGTGACCCGGTCGGCGGTCTTGTCGAGGTCCCGTGCGTCAAACGGAATGTGATCGGTTCCGTGAATGCACTTTCTGCGGCGGACATGGCACTTGCGGGAATCATAAGCCGCATTCCGCCGGATCAGGTGATCGATGCGATGCGGGAAGTCGGCGACCAGATGCATCCGAGTCTGCGCGAAACCGGCCAGGGCGGCCTTGCCAACACGCCGGCAGCACGCGAGTGGTGCGCGGCACAGGAAGAAGAATAAAAAAAACTTTTATTTTCGGAAAACTTTTGGTATAATAAAGGAAAGTCAGCCAAGGAGGAGGTTCTTTAAGATGGCAGAGGCAAAAATTCAGAAAAGAAACACTTATACGATATATGATGACGAAGGAATCGGAACCGTGCAGATTGCAGACGAGGTGGTAGCTATTATCGCAGGACTTGCGGCAACGGAAGTGGACGGGGTAGCCTCCATGGCCGGAAATATTACCAACGAATTAGTCAGCAAGCTTGGCATGAAAAATCTTTCCAAGGGTGTCAAAGTTGATGTACTCGACGGCGTTGTCTGCGTGGATCTTGCCCTCAATCTCAAATATGGATACGAGATTCCGGCAACCTGCAAAAACGTACAGGAAAAAGTAAAAACAGCGATCGAGAATATGACAGGCCTGGAAGTTTCCGATGTCAATGTAGCCATTGCAGGCGTGAATATGGAACAGACGAAATAAAAAACAACGAACCGCGAGGGAATAAGGCGACCCCTTACAACCCCGCGGTTCTTGTTAACTATTCAGAGCCAGATGAAATGGAAGAAAAATAGTTAATTAACTATACAGGAAGGAATTAAAACAGACAATGAACAGAAGCAAACTTCGCGAAAATATTTTTAAACTTCTCTATACCGCAGAGTTCCAGGAGAAAGAGGAGATGCCGCAGCAGATGTCTCTTTACTTTACGTACTCTGACGACAACGACGAGGATGAAGAAGTAACCGTAAGCGAAAAAGATCAGACCTATATGGAAGAGAAATACCATCATGTGACCGAGCACATCCCGGAAATCGACGAGATGCTGAACCGTACTTCCGAGGGCTGGAAAACGACCCGTATGGGAAAAGTAGACCTGGCGATCCTGCGTCTTGCCGTTTACGAGATGAAATTCGACGAGGACGTTCCGGTCGGTGTAGCCATCAACGAGGCCGTTGAGCTGGCAAAACGCTTCGGCAGAGACCAGTCTCCGTCCTTTATCAACGGTATTCTTGGAAAACTGGCAAGAGAAGAAGATGAGAAATAAAAATCAGAATGTTTACACCGTAGGCCAGGTCAATTCATACATCAAAAACATCTTTGACCAGGACTATATGCTCCGCCGGATTTACGTCAGCGGAGAAGTAAGCAACTGTAAATACCATCCGTCCGGCCACATCTATTTTTCCTTAAAAGATGCGGAAGGAACCATTTCCTGTGTCATGTTCGCCGGTTCGCGGCGCGGCCTTGCCTTCCCGATGCGGGACGGCGATAACGTGATTGTCGGCGGCAGCATCAGCGTCTATGAGCGGGACGGAAAGTATCAGATCTATGCAAAAGAGATCACAAAAGAGGGCGCCGGCCTTTTATACGAAAAGTATCTGGCCCTAAAAGCAGAACTGGAAGAGATGGGCATGTTTGCCCCGGAGTACAAGCAGCCGATTCCTGCGTATGTAAAGAAAATCGGCGTTGTCACAGCACCGACGGGAGCTGCTGTGCAGGATATCAAAAACATTGCACTCCGCCGGAATCCCTTTGTCCAGATCATCCTCTACCCGGCCCTGGTGCAGGGAGAGGGAGCGGCGGACAGCATCGTGGAGGGCATACGCCGTCTGGACGTACTGAATCTGGATGTGCTGATCGTGGGCCGCGGAGGCGGTTCGATCGAGGATCTTTGGGCGTTCAATGAGGAAAAAGTAGCGCGTGCCGTTTTTTCCTGCCATACGCCGGTGATCTCCGCCGTCGGCCATGAGACCGACACAACGATCATCGATTTCGTGGCAGATCTGCGCGCCCCGACCCCGTCCGCAGCGGCGGAGCTGGCGGTCGCTGATGTCCGCGCGGTACTCAACACACTGGAAAATTATAAAAGCCGCATGAACCATGCGATGGCAAACCAGACGCAGAGAGCGAGAAGCCGCCTTCTGCAGTACGAGACAAAGTGGAAGTATCTCGGACCGGAAAATAAGATCCGTGACCAGAGAGCACGCCACGCCGAGCTGGAGCGTCGGTATACAGATGCGATGGAAGAAAAGCTCAAAGAAGCGCGCCACCGCCTTGCCCTTTACATTCAGGCGATGAAGGGTCTGTCCCCGCTGGACAAGCTGAACCAGGGCTATTCCTACGTGGAAAAAGAAGGAAAAGCCATCACTTCGGTGCAGGATGTCAAAGAAGGTGATCTGCTCGAAATCTGTGTATCAGACGGAAAGATCACAGCGCGCGCAGAGAAGACATCGGCCGTATCCTGGATGGAACAATCGTGAAAAAGCAGAGAATCGAGAAAACATGGGAAATATGGAAGCAGAAGAGAGAAAAGAAGAAGGAACCCCTTCCGGTGAGACACTGGAAGCAGCATTTGGAAAACTGGATCAGATGCTCGAAACGCTGGAGAGCAGCGATGTCAGCCTGGAAGACTCCTTTCGTTTATACAAGGAGGGAATGGAGCTTTTGAACGAATGCAGTCAGAAAATTGACCGCGTCGAGAAAAAAATGCTCCAGATGAATGAGGATGGAACATTCAGAGAATTTTAAAGCGGTACTCGAAGAAAAAACGCGGGAAGCGGAAAGTATCATTGCCGCTTACCTGCCGAAAGAGGAAGGCTTTGCAAAGAAACTGGCAAAAGCCATGAATTACAGTATGACAGCGGGCGGAAAGAGGCTTCGTCCGCTGCTTTTGCAGGAGAGTTTCCGTCTGTTCGGCGGAACCGGGGAGGCTGTAAAACCATTTATGGCAGCCATGGAGATGATTCACACCCATTCCCTGATCCACGATGATCTCCCTGCGATCGACAACGATGATTACCGCCGCGGCAGAAAAACGACCCATGTCGTCTTCGGGGAGGCCGTCGGCGTGCTGGCAGGAGACGCCCTTTTAAACTATGCATACGAGACAGCCTGGAAAGCCTTTCCACTGGAGGAGCACACCGACCGCGTAGTGCGTGCTTTTGGCATTCTCTGTCAGAAAACCGGAATTTCCGGCATGTTGGGCGGTCAGAGTGTTGACGTGATGAATGAAAAAGCCGGCCATTTCGCCATCGACCGTGAGATGCTGGACTACATTTACGAGAACAAGACTTCGGCGCTTTTAGAGGCTGCCATGATGGCAGGTGCGGCACTTGCAGGAGCAAACGACGATGATCTTGACGCGCTCTGCCGGATTACCTCCAAAGTCGGGATCGCGTTCCAGATCCGGGACGACATCCTGGATGTCACATCCACGATGGAGGAGCTTGGAAAGCCGGTTTTCAGCGATGAAAAGAATGAAAAAACAACGTATGTGACGATGTTTGGCACAGACGGGGCGGAGCAGGAGGTAAAACGGCTCACGAAAGAGGCCGTAGACGAACTGAAAAATCTGTCCTGTCCGGGAGATAAAATATTTCTGGAAGAGCTGTTTGAATCTCTGACTTCCAGAAAAAAGTAAGGGATGATTTCATGTTAGGAAAAAAATACAGAAACCAAACGATATTAAGAAGATTCCGGCGCCTCATAAGATCAAAGCAAGACTTGACGAATATGTAGTCGGACAGGAAAAAGCGAAGAAAGCGATGGCAGTCGCCGTTTATAATCATTATAAACGGGTTGCGTCAGATACAATGGACGATATCGAGATTGAAAAGTCGAATATGCTTATGATCGGACCGACGGGAAGCGGAAAGACGTATCTTGTTAAGACACTTGCAAGGCTTCTGGATGTGCCGCTTGCGATCGCGGATGCGACCTCTTTAACAGAGGCAGGCTATATCGGCGATGATATCGAGAGTGTGATTTCCAGGTTGCTTGCGGCGGCGGACAATGATGTGGACCGCGCAGAGACGGGTATCGTTTTCATTGATGAGATTGACAAGATCGCAAAGAAGAAAAATACCAATCAGCGAGATGTCAGCGGAGAAGCTGTACAGCAGGGTATGCTGAAACTTCTGGAAGGAGCAGATGTGGAAGTGCCGATCGGAGCCAACAGCAAGAATGCAATGGTTCCATTGACAACGGTAAAATACAAGAAATATTCTGTTTATCTGTGGAGGCGCTTTCCCGGATCTGGAAAATATCATTAAAGAACGTCTGAATAAGCAGGCGTCTATTGGATTTTATGCAGATCTGAAAGACAAGTATGATGACGATCCACATATTCTGGAGAAGGTGACGGTGGAAGATCTTCGAAGTTTTGGTATGATTCCGGAGTTTATCGGACGTCTGCCGATCATATTTACCATGAATGGGCTTACAGAGGATATGATGGTACAGATCTTAAGCGAGCCACGCAATGCGATCCTGAAACAATATCAGAAGCTTCTGGCACTGGACGAGGTAAAACTGGAATTTGAAGAGGGAGCACTGCATGCCATTGCAGCCAAAGCAATGGAAAAACACACAGGAGCCAGAGCTCTTCGGGCAATTCTGGAAGAATATATGCTGGATATTATGTATGAGATTCCGAAAGATGATAATATCGGTCAGGTTACGATCACAAGAGAATATATAGAAGGCAATGGTGGCCCGAAGATTCTCTCAGAGGACAGGAAGTTCCGCTGCTGGAAGGAAATCACTAAATACAGAGTATATATAACATGGCTTTTTATAAAGAAAGAGAGGTAACTTATCATGGCAAAAGATTTTTTTGGAAGTCTTGGAGAAACACTTACAAAAACTGCGAAGGAACTGAGCGGACGTGCAGAGGAGGTTTATGAGACCCAGAGACTTAAAAACAAAATCTCCGGTGAAGAACGACAGATAGAAAAAGCAATGGCCGACCTCGGAAGAATCATTTACAAACGTTATAAAAAGGAAATTCCGGTAGATGATGCACAGAAAGCACTTTGCGAACAGATTGACCAGCGCATGGAACAGATCGAGAAATATAAAACAGATATATCTGAACTGAAGGTAAAAAATAAACGTTTTTGTCCATCCTGCGGAAGTCCGCTTGCAAAAAGATGATGCGTTCTGTTCACAGTGTGGCGCAGCAATGTCCGACTGTTGAACCGGAAGAAGATGCCGGAGATGATGTGATCGAGGGAACAGCAGAAGAAGTTGCTGAAGAGACTGCAACAGAGGAAACAGACGAAACTGTTGAGGAAGCAAATGCAGATACTGCTGAAGATGCGGTAACAACAGAAGAAACAGTAGAGGAAGCTGCTGAGGCAGAGGAAGCAGCACAGACAGATGCAGAAGAGCAAACGGAAGCAGAGGGCGAAAAAGAAGAATAATGTCAGTGAAATAAATGATCTGAACAAATAAAAAAACGAACAGGCTGAAATGCAACATCATACAGATGCAGCGTTTCAGTCTGTTCCTTTTATTTGTGAAAAACCTCTGCCTGGATTGTGGATAACTGATGGCGTCTGGCTTTTACAATGTGTATACAAGGATGCCGGCAATGATGATCAGATTACCGATCAGTTTCCCCTTTGTGATCTTTTCGTTCAGGATGAAACGAGAAAGCAATAATACGAATACATAAGCGGCAGTATCGATCACAGGCCCAATAGCGCATGTCTACTTTGGTATAACACCAGGTGTTCAGAAGAAGAATACCGAAGAACATCACATAGGCGAGGATGACACGCCAGTTGAGATATTCTCTAAAGGATTGTCATATTTTATATTTGCACTTTGCTTCAGAAGAA
>ENA-OQEL01000554-OQEL01000554.1-human-gut-metagenome-genome-assembly--contig:-NODE-554-length-12860-cov-3.495955_pt1 | contig 12860 bp, 7 predicted proteins | sample MGYA00242796_ERZ504637 | MGnify/ENA primary metagenome ERZ504637 (study PRJEB26092, sample SAMD00036306) | human gut metagenome | host: Homo sapiens | study: EMG produced TPA metagenomics assembly of... | reverse complement strand
GCCGGAGCTGCCGCCCATGAGCCTGCTGCGGCGCAAAACGGTATAAGGAGACCACAATGGAAGCAACACGCCTGTGTCCATACTGCCTGCAGCCGCTGCCCGGAGCAGCACAAAGCTGCCCGCACTGCGGCAAAAGCTTTGCCGGGCGCAACCCCGGCGGCACCCTGCCGGTGGGCACCGTGCTGGCCGGGCGCTACACCGTAGGGGAAATGCTGAGCATCGACGGCGAGGGCATCCTCTACCGCGGCGCAGAGAATCTGGGCCGTTTCCGGGTGACCATCAAGGAATATCTGCCCATTACCCTCACGGCGGAGCGCACGGCAGAAAGCACCCTGCGGCCCAAGACCGGCAGTGAGGTGCTGTTCAAGACCACCCGCATGGATTTTGCGGACCTGTACCGCTCCATCCAGCGCATCACTCCGGCCAATGGTCTGGAAGCCGTGTTGGATGTGGTGGAAGCCAATAACAGCGTTTACGCCATTCTGGAAAATCTGGGCGGCACCCCGCTGGATCAGTGGCTGGAAAACCACCCCGGCACCATCCGCCCGGACGATGCCTGCACCATGCTGCAGCCGGTGTTTGAAGGCGTAGCCGCCATGCACAAGATCGGTCTGGTGCACCGCGGTATCTGCCCGGAGAACATCCGTGTGATGGAAAACGACCGCTGCCGTCTGGCGGGCTATGCCACGGTGGGCCTGCGCACGGCGGGCAGCGGCCTGCACGAACAGCTGTACGAAGGCTATTCCGCCCCGGAGCAGTATTCCACCGCAGAGTTCGAGGGCCGCTATACCGATGAATACAGCCTTGCGGCCGTGTTCTACCGCATGGTGTGCGGGCAGGCCCCGGTGCCTGCAGCGCAGCGCATAGTGGCAGACTCCAACCCACGCGCAAAATCGGTGAACGGCAGCCTGCCGCTGTACGTCTCGCAGGTGCTGCAGCTGGGCCTGCGCCTGCGGCCCATGGAGCGCATCCAGACCGTGCCGCAGCTGTATCAGGCCCTTTCTTCCAAGGAATACACCGCCGAGCTGACCCGCACCATGAAGCCGGAGACTCCGGTGCGCACAGCCCAGCCGGAGCCGGAACGCAAGGAGCATCTGCTCAGCTTAAAAGCGCTGCTGGCGGGCATCGTGATCCTGCTGTCCATCCTCATTCTGCTCACGCTGTGGAGCGTGCTGAGCCAGCACATCCACCAGCCTGCCGCGTCGGCTGCGGAGTCGGAACCGGCCAGCAGCGAGGTGATGGTGCCGCAGAACCTTGTGCCGAACTTTATTGGCATGGACTACACGCAGGTGCAGAACAACCGGGAATATACCAGCATGTATCTGTTCTACGTCACCGAGGAATACAGCGATACCGCCCCGGCGGGCCAGATCATCCAGCAGGAGCCGAGCGCGGACACTGTGCTCAAGGCAGGGGAGACCATACGGCTGGTGGTGAGCAAAGGCCCGCAGATGGCAGAGATGCCCAATATCATCGGCTTTACGCAGGATGGCGCGGTAAAGGAACTGGAAGCCCGGGGCCTTGTGGCCAGCTGCTTTATGGTGGTGAACGATGGCTCCTATGCATCCGGCTGCGTGGTGCGTACCAGCGAGGAGCCGGGCACCAAGGTGGAAGTGGGCACGGTGATCACCGTGTATATTGCGGCAGACCCCAGTGTGCAGATCACGGTAACACCGGAGGAACCCGCCGCTACCGAACCCACCACGACAGAGCCGGCCCCTCCGGAAACAACAGATCCTACCCCCACGGAACCGGAATACAATACAGACTAAAAAACAAAAGCAGAAGCGGGAGCCTTGCAAAAGGCCCCCGCTTCTGCTTGTTTAGGATAGGAAAGAGAATGGCTTAGTTAGAGATTGGTGTAACCCATCAGGTAGCGGTCTACCTCGGCGGCGCAGTCGCGGCCTTCGCGCAGGCCCCACACCACAAGGCTCTGTCCGCGGCGCATATCGCCGCAAACGAACACCTTTTCCACGTTGGTCTTGAAGCTGTGGTCTGCCACGTTGCCGCGGGCGGTCAGCTCCACACCAAATGCATCGGCCACGTAATTTTCGCAGCCGGTAAAGCCTGCGGCGATGAACGCCAGCTGGCAGTTGTAGGTGAATTCTTCACCGGTAGGCACCATGCTGGTACGGCCGGTCTCGGGGTTCCGCTCCGGCTTCAGGTAGGAGATGATAGCACCGGTCAGATTGCCCGCATCATCCTTCAAAAATTCCTTCACGGTGGTCTGGTACACGCGCGGGTCCTTGCCAAACTTTGCAAGACACTCGGTCTGGCCGTAGTCCACCTTCAGCACACGGGGCCACTCCGGCCACGGGTTGGAGGCTGCACGCTCCTTGGGCGGCTGCGGCATCATTTCCAGTGCCACCAGATCGGTGCAGCCCTGCCGCAGGGCCGTACCCTGACAGTCGTTGCCGGTATCACCGCCGCCGATCACCAGAACATTCTTGCCCTTGGCATCAATGGCCTTGCCGTCCGCGAACTGGCTGTCCAGCAGACTTCTGGTCACGCTGGTCAGGTAGTCCACGGCAAAGTGCACGCCGTTTGCATCGCGGCCGGGCACATTCAGGTCGCGGGCCTTCTTGGCACCGCAGCACAGCACCACGGCATCGTAGCCGTTCAGCAGCTCTTCGGCGGCAACAGCCCCGCCCACATCCATGTTGGTGCGGAACTCCACGCCCTCAGCCTGCATGATCTTGATGCGGCGCTCGATGACGGATTTGTCCAGCTTCATGTTGGGGATGCCGTACATCAGCAGGCCGCCCACGCGGTCGGCACGCTCGAACACAGTCACGGCGTGGCCGCGCTTGTTCAGGTATTCGGCCACCGAAAGGCCGGAGGGGCCGCTGCCCACCACGGCTACGCTCTTGCCGGTGCGGGAGGGCGGCGGTGCGGCGTGCAGCCAGCCCTTGGCGTAAGCCGTTTCGATAATGGCGTGCTCGTTCTCGCGCACGGTCACGCTGCTGCCGGTCACATCGCCGCAGGTGCAGGCCGCTTCACACAGGGCAGGGCACACCCGGCTGGTGAACTCCGGAAAGCGGTTGGTGGCCATCAGACGGTGCATGGCCAGCTCCCACTTGCCATGATAAACAAGGTCGTTCCACTCCGGGATGAGGTTGTTCAGCGGGCAGCCGGAGGCCATGCCGCCGATCATCATGCCGGCCTGACAGAAGGGAACACCGCAGTCCATGCAGCGTGCCGCCTGCGTCTGCTGCTCCTCGCGTGAGAGCCAGACGTGAAATTCGTTAAAGTTTTCAATGCGTTCCAGCGGCGGAACATCCGTGCTGGTTTTGCGCGTATAGTCGATAAATCCAGTTGTCTTACCCATAACGCTGCCCTCCTTACTTCTTCTTCTGCACCGTGTAGAATGCTTCGATCTGTGCCTGCTCGCCGTCCAGACCGCGCTCCTCAACGGATGCGATCACACGCAGCATACGGTCATAATCGTAGGGAAGAACTTTCTTGAACTTGGGCAGGAATTCGCTGAAGTTGTCAAGGATCTCTTTGCCGCGGGGAGAGCCGGTGGCCTCCACATGTTCGCGGATCAGCTCTTTCAGGGTGGCAACATCGTACTTGTGCTCCACAGGCTCCAGGCTGACGGTCTCCTTGTTCACGCGCTGGTAGAAGTCCCAGTTCTCGTCCAGCACGTAGGCGATGCCGCCGGTCATACCGGCTGCAAAGTTCTTGCCGGTCTGGCCCAGAACCACCACCGTGCCGCCGGTCATGTACTCGCAGCCGTGGTCGCCAACGCCCTCCACAACGGCGGTGGCACCGCTGTTGCGCACGGCGAAGCGCTCACCGGCCACGCCGGAAATGAACGCCTTGCCGCTGGTAGCACCGTACAAGGCCACGTTGCCGGTGATAATGTTCTCTTCCGGCTTAAAGGTGATGCCCTTGGGCGGGCGCACGACGATCTTGCCGCCGGACAGGCCCTTGCCCATGTAGTCGTTGCAGTCGCCCACCAGTTCCAGCGTCAGGCCATTGGGAATAAAGGCACCAAAGCTCTGGCCGCCTGCACCGTTGCAGTGCACGGTGTACACATCATCCGGCAGATCGTTGCCGTATTTACGGGTGATCTCGCTGCCAAAGATGGCACCAAAGGCGCGGTCCACGTTGGAAACATTCAGACTGACGCTCTGGGGAGCCTTGCTGCCCAGCTTGAACTTCTTCATCAGTACCTTCATGTCCAGCGTGTTTTCCAGATGGAAGTCGTAGCTGTCCTCCTTGATAAAGTGGACGTTGCTGTTTGCAATGGCGGGGTTGTGCAGGATGCAGTCCAGATCCAGCTCTGCTGCCCGGCTGCCCGGGGCGGCGGGCTTGACCCGCAGCAGGTCGGTGCGGCCCACCAGCTCGTCCACGGTGCGCACGCCCAGCTTTGCCATGTACTCGCGCAGCTCCTCGGCCACAAAGGTGAGGTAGTTGATGATGTATTCCGGCTTGCCCTTGAAGTTCTTGCGCAGCTCCGGGTTCTGGGTGCAGATGCCCATGGGGCAGGTATCCAGATTGCACACACGCATCATCACGCACCCCTCGGCCATCAGCAGGGTAGTGCCGAAGCCGAACTCCTCTGCGCCCAGCATACAGCTGATGGCAACATCGCGGCCGGAGAGCAGCTTGGAGTCGCTCTCAATGCGCACGCGGGTGCGCAGGCCGTTCAGGATCAGGGTCTGATGGGTCTCGGCGATGCCCAGCTCCCACGGCAGGCCAGCGTGCTTGATGGAAGTACGCGGTGCTGCACCGGTGCCGCCGTCGTAGCCGGACACCAGAATGACCTGTGCGCCGCCCTTGGCAACACCGGCCGCAATGGTGCCAACGCCGGCCTCACTGACCAGCTTGACATTGATGTTGGCGCTGCGGTTGGCGTTCTTCAGGTCGTAGATCAGCTCTGCAAGGTCCTCGATGGAGTAGATATCGTGGTGCGGCGGGGGAGAAATCAGGCCCACACCGGTGGTGCTGTGGCGGGTCTTTGCAATCCACGGATACACCTTGGCACCGGGCAGGTTGCCGCCCTCACCGGGCTTTGCACCCTGTGCCAGCTTGATCTGGATCTCTTCCGCAGAAACGAGGTATTTGCTCGTTACACCAAAGCGTGCGGAAGCCACCTGCTTGATCTTGGAATTGCTCTCGCTGTGGTAGCGCTCTTCGGGTTCGCCGCCCTCGCCGGTGTTGCTGCGGCCGCCCAGACGGTTCAGGGCGATGGCAATGGTCTCATGGGCTTCACTGCTCAGGGCACCGTAGCTCATGGCTGCGCCCTTGAACCGCTTGACGATGGAGCTTACCGGCTCCACCTCTTCCAGCGGGATGCCGCCGTCAGGAGCATAGTTGAAGTCCAGCAGGCTGCGCAGATGCACGCCGTCAGCACCCATATTGTCCACGGTGCTGGTGAACTGCTTGAAAGCCGAGTAGTCGTTCGTCCAGCAGGCTTTCTGGAACAGATGGATGGTCTGGGGGTTGAACAGATGTTCTTCCTTGCCGCTGCGGAACTTGTGTGCGCCGCTGTCGGCCAGCTCCATGTTGATGTCCAGACCCAGCGGGTCGAAGGCTGCGTTGTGCTGGGCTTCCACATCGGCCTGAATGTCCGAAAGGGTAATGCCGCCCACACGGCTCACCGTGCCGGTGAAGTATTTGTCGATGACATCCTTGGAGATGCCCACAGCCTCAAAGATCTGGCTGCTCTGGTAGCTCTGGATGGTGGAAATGCCCATCTTGGAGGCAATCTTCACAATGCCGCTGAGGATAGCGTTGTCGTAGTCCTCCACGGCTGCATAGTAATCTTTGTCCAGCAGGCCTTCGTCGATGAGCTGGCCGATGGTCTCATGTGCCAGATAGGGGTTAATGGCGCAGGCACCGTAGCCCAGCAGAGCGGCAAAGTGGTGCACCTCGCGCGGCTCTGCACTTTCCAGGATCAGGGCCAGTGCGGTGCTCTTCTTGGTGCGGATCAGGTACTGCGAAACCGCGGAAACTGCCAGCAGGCTGGGAATGGTCACGTGGTATTCATCCACATCGCGGTCAGAAAGGATGATGATGTTTGCACCATCCTTGTAGGCGCGGTCGACCTCCAGAAATACACGGTCGATGGCCTTTTCCAGACTGGTATTCTTATAGTAGTTGATGGACACCGTGGCTACCTTGAAGCCGGGCACGTTCATGTATTTGATCTTGAGCAGGTCGGTGCTGGTCAGGATGGGGTTGTGCACCTTGAGCACCTTGCAGTTCTCGGGCTTGTCCTCCAGCAGGTTGCCGTGTGCGCCAATATACACGCTGGTGGAAGTGACCACCTTTTCGCGGATGGCGTCGATGGGCGGGTTGGTGACCTGCGCAAAGCGCTGCTTGAAGTAATTGAACAGCGGCGGATGCTGGTTGCTCAGCACAGCAAGCGGGGTGTCGGTGCCCATAGCGCCGGAAGGCTCTGCGCCTGCCCGTGCCATGGAGAGAATCATGGTGTTCACGTCTTCGTATTTGTAGCCGAACACCTTCTGCAGGCGGGTGAGCTGGTCGCCGGTATAGCTTTCCACCTTCACGTTGGGAATTTTCAGCCTAGCCAGCTCCACAAGGTTGCGGTCGATCCACTCGCCGTAAGGCTCACGGCTGGCGTAGAACTCCTTGAGCTTTTCGTCGTCCACCACTTCGCCCTTCACGGTGTCCACCAGCAGCATTTTGCCGGGGCGCAGACGATCCTTGACCAGAATATTATCCGGCTCGCATTCCAGCACACCCACCTCGGAGGACAGGATCATGCGGCCGTCCTTGGTGATGTAATAGCGGCTGGGGCGCAGACCGTTGCGGTCCAGCACAGCGCCCATCACGTCGCCGTCCGAGAAGAGGATGGCAGCGGGGCCATCCCAAGGCTCCAGCATGGTGGCATAATACTGGTAGAAATCGCGCTTTTCTGGCTGATGTTCTTGTTGTTCTCCCACGGCTCGGGAATGGTGATCATCACGGCCAGCGGCAGATCCATGCCGTTCATCACCATGAATTCCAGCGCATTATCCAGCATGGCGGAGTCGGAGCCGGAAGTGTTGATGATGGGCAGGATCTTGTTCATGTCGTCCTGCATGATGGAGCTGGAGATGCTCTCTTCACGGGCCAGCATGGCATCCGTGTTGCCCTTGATGGTGTTGATCTCGCCGTTGTGCAGGATGAAGCGGTTGGGGTGTGCGCGCATCCAGCTGGGGTTGGTGTTGGTGGAGAAGCGGCTGTGCACCATGCCGATAGCGGATTCATAATCCTCGTCCTGCAGATCGGTATAGAACAGGCGCAGGTCGTGCACAAGGAACATGCCCTTGTACACGATGGTGCGGCTGGACAGGCTGGGCACATAAGTGCCGTTGCTGGCCTGCTCGAACACGCGGCGCACAATGTACAGCTTGCGGTCAAAATCGATGCCCTTGCTCACCTTGGCGGGCTTTTTGATGAAGCACTGCCAGATAGCAGGCATACAGTCGCGGGCTTTCTGGCCCACGGCATCCGGGTTCACGGGAACCTTGCGCCATGCCAGAAATTCGAGGCCTTCCTTGCGGGTGACCACCTCGAACAGCTTCATGGCCTGCGCACGCATGTGCTCGCTCTGGGGGAAGAAGAACATGCCCACACCGTACTCGCGCTCGTTGCCAAGGCTGATGTTCAGTTCTTCGGCCACCTTGGAGAAGAACTTGTGGCTGATCTGCAGCAAAATTGCCCACACCGTCGCCGGTCTTGCCCTCGGCATCCTTGCCGGCACGGTGCTCCAGCCGTTCCACAATGGCCAGTGCATCGTCCACGGTCTGGTGGCTTTTGCGGCCCTTGATATCCACCACAGCGCCAATGCCGCAGGCATCGTGCTCAAACTGTGGATCGTACAGACCAAGGGTGTTTTTTCTGCTCTGTAAAGTTTTCCATAGACTTTCCCATCCTTATCTAAAATCCTCACCGGTGCGGCACCCTCCGCATTTTGACAAAAAAGAAAAGCGCCCCGCAAGGGCATACTTTACCCTTGCAGAACGCCTTTGTTCCGGTAACTATTATTATACTGAACGCTGAAAAATCTTCAAGTGACAGCTGCACCAAATATGACAACTGCTTTACACCACTTCTTGTGCGAAACGCCGCGTATGGCGGTCAGTTGTAGCTATAGTGAGAACAGCGCAGGCTCAATGTCTGCCCAGAATGGCCTGCAGGTCATTTTCCGGCGTTGTTACGGCTTTTAAATCGTACTTTTGCTGCAGGGCAGCCACAACGACCGGCGAGAGGAACGGGGGCAGGGTAGGCCCCAGCCGGATGTTCCGGATGCCCAGCGCCAGCAGCGCGATGAGGATGCACACGGCCTTCTGCTCAAACCAGCACAGCACCAGCGAGAGGGGCAGGTCGTTGACGCCGCAGCCAAAGGCGTCGGCCAGCGCCAATGCGATGCGGATGGCGCTGTAGGCGTCGTTGCACTGGCCCACGTCTAGGATGCGGGGCAGGCCGGTGCCCGGCACGGTGCCAAGGGGCAGGTCGTTCAGGCGGAACTTGCCGCAGGCCAGGGTCAGCAGGATGGTGTCGGGCGGGGTAAGGCGGGCAAACTCGGTGTAGTAGCGGCGGCTGGGCCGGGTGCCGTCGCAGCCGCCCACCAGAAAGAAGTGCCGCAGCTTACCGTCCCGCACCGCCTGCACGATCTCGTCCGCGTGCTGCAGCACGGCGGTGCGGGCAAAACCGGTGGTCACCGTGGAGCCGCCGTTCAGGCCGGGCAGCAGGGTGTCCTGCGCGTAGCCGCCCAGCTCCAGCGCCTTTTCGATCACCGGGGAAAAGTCGCGCCCTTCGTCGATGTGGGGCACGCCGGGGTAAGCCACCACCGAGGTGGTGAACACCCGGTCGGCGTAGCTGGCGCGCAGGGGCATGATGCAGTTGGTGGTGAACAGGATGGGCGCGGGGATGTCCTCGAACTCCCGCTGCTGGTTCTGCCATGCGGTGCCAAAGTTGCCCTTGAGGTGGGGGTAGCGGCGCTTCAGCTCCGGGTAGCCGTGGGCGGGCAGCATCTCCGAGTGGGTGTAGACGTTGACGCCCCGGCCTGCGGTCTGTTCCAGCAGCTGCTGTGCGTCGTAGAGGTCGTGGCCGGAAATCACGATGAACGGCCCCTTTTCAATGGTCAGGGGCACCTGCACCGGTTCCGGATCGCCAAACGCGCCGGTGTTGGCCGCGTCCAGCAGCTCCATGCAGCGGTAGCTGGCTTCTCCTGTGGCCTGCACCAGCTGCCACAGGGCGTCGGTGGTCTGGCCGGGGTCGCCCACGGCCTGCAGGGCGGTACAGAAGAACCGGTCCAGCTCCGGGTCGATGCGGCCCAGCACCCGGGCGTGGTAGTTGTAGGCGGCCATGCCCCGCAGGCTGAACAGCACAAAGCATTTCAGGCTGCGCCGGTCGGCGTCCGGTTCCCGCCAGAGGGCCTGCATGTCGTAGTCCGGGCCGGTGCCGGGGCTGGCGTCGTGCACCCGGCGGGTCAGCGCGTCCACGGCGGCGGGGTCAAAGTTCACGTTGGTAATGGTGGTGAACAGCCCCTGCATCAGCAGCCGGGCCTGTTCCGGGGCCGGGCCGCGCCCCGCCGCGATGAGCTGCCCGGCAAACGCGATGAGCGCCCCGGTGAGCCGGTCCTGTGCGGCGGCTGTCTCGGCCGACTTGCCGCACACCCCCGCTGCGCCGGTGCAGGCGGTGCAGCCCGCCGCCTGCTCACACTGAAAACAAAACATCTGCTCGTCCATACAAAACTCCCTTTCTGCCATAAGATACTGCCAGTGTGGGCAGAGCGGGGCGGAGTTATACCAAAAAAGGGCCGCGCCCGACCGGACGCAGCCCTTTGAAAATGCTATGAAATTTAGTAGGTGATGCCCTGTGCCATCATGGCGGTAGCAACCTTCAGGAAGCCGGCGCAGTTTGCACCGACCATCAGGTTGCCCCTCGGAACCGGCAGCCACAGATGCATCGTAGGAAGCATGGAAGATGCCCTCCATGATGCCCTTCAGCTTGGCATCGACCTCTTCAAAGGTCCAGCTCAGGCGCTCGGAGTTCTGGCTCATCTCCAGACCGGAGGTGGCCACGCCGCCTGCGTTGGAAGCCTTTGCAGGTCCGTACAGGATGCCGTTGGACAGGTAGACCTCGATGGCCTCCGGGGTGCTGGGCATGTTGGCGCCCTCGCACACGACGGTGCAGCCGCCCTTCACCAGAGCCTCAGCGGACTCCTTGTTGATCTCGTTCTGGGTTGCGCAGGGCAGGGCGATGTCGCAGGGGACAGTCCAGACCTTGGTGCAATCTGCAACATAGGTTACACCCTCGTGGGTCTCGGCGTACTCCTTGATACGGCCGCGGCGCACTTCCTTCAGATCCTTGACGTAGGCCAGATCGATGCCGTTGGGGTCGTAGACGTAGCCGTTGGAGTCGGACATGGTAACGACCTTGGCACCCAGCTGGGTAGCCTTCTCGCAGGCGTAGATGGCCACATTGCCGGAACCGGAGATGACCACGGTCTTGCCCTGGAGGCTGTCGTTGCGCATGCACTTCAGAGCCTCAGCAGTGAAGTAGCACAGGCCGTAGCCGGTAGCCTCGGTGCGGGCCAGAGAGCCGCCGAAGGTCAGGCCCTTGCCGGTGAGCATGCCGCCCTGGAAGCTGTTGGTCAGGCGCTTGTACTGGCCGAACATATAGCCGACCTCACGGCCGCCGACACCGATATCACCGGCGGGGCAGTCCACGAACTGGCCGATGTGGCGGTACAGCTCGGTCATGAAGCTCTGGCAGAAGCGCATCACTTCCATGTCGCTCTTGCCGTGGGGGTCGAAGTCAGAGCCGCCCTTGCCGCCGCCCATGGGCAGGGTGGTCAGGCTGTTCTTGAAGGTCTGCTCAAAGCCGAGGAACTTCAGGATGCCCTGATTGACAGAGGGATGGAAGCGCAGGCCGCCCTTGTAGGGGCCGATGGCGCTGTTGAACTGCACACGGTAGCCGCGGTTCACCTGAACCTTGCCCTGATCGTCAACCCAAGGCACACGGAAGGGTGATGATGCGCTCAGGCTCGACCATGCGCTCGATCAGGCCGGCCTTCTCGTATTCGGGGTGCTTCTCAACAACGGGCTGGATGCTCTCCAGAACCGTCGCGCACAGCCTGCAGGAACTCAGGCTCGTTGGCATTGCGCTTTTCCAGACCTTCGTAAACGCGCTTCAGGTATTCATTTGTCAGCATAGTAGAATACTCCTTTTTCCCAATTACTCTATAAAATTTGAAAAAGACGAAACCGCCCGGCACACCGCACAGCGGACACGCTGCTAAACGCTATGGACGATCCCGGATTTCCATTCTTACACACCGGCCTGCTTATGGCTACAGACCGCTTTATTATTATAAAGCATTTCTAGTGGGTTTGACAAATAGAGAGAAAGCAGAAAATGCTTCAAAAAACAGATGAAAAGTTGAAACCGCTTCACAAAACGAAAAATAAAAGAAAAAAACGGCACAGAACCTTGTTTTTTAAAGCGCTGGCAGAACAAAAGAAATACGAAAAAGAACGTCTTTTCTCCATTTTGCTGCATTCCGCAGGCGCAGAAAGCCATATTTTTCTGCAACCAAAAAGCCCTGCACCACGCAAACGGCACAGGGCAGAGAAACGATTTTTACTTCTTCAGCAGCTTTTCGCAGGCATCTGCGGCACCTTCCAGATATTCGCCGCCGTAGGTCTCGATCATACCGGCATCGGAAAGCGCAGCCAGCTGGGGATCGATGGGACACTTGGCCAGCACGGGCAGGCCGTGCTTTGCAGCCACCTCATCCACATGGCTCTCGCCGAACACATTGATGTGCTTGCCGCAGTCGGGGCAGACGATGTAGCTCATGTTCTCCACAATGCCCAGCATGGGCACCTTCATCATCTCAGCCATGTTCACGGCCTTGGCCACGATCATGCTCACCAGTTCCTGCGGGCTTGCCACCACAACAATGCCGTCCACCGGCAGGCTCTGGAACACGGTCAGGGGCACATCACCGGTTCCCGGAGGCATGTCCACGAACAGGAAGTCCACGTCCTTCCAGACCACATCGGTCCAGAACTGCTTGACGGCACCGGCGATCACCGGGCCGCGCCACACAACGGGATCCTCCTCGTTTTCCACCAGCAGATTGATGCTCATAACATCAATGCCCATGCGGCTCTGCAGGGGCCAGCAGCCCTTGTCGTCGGCCATGGCACGGCCATGGATGCCGAACAGCTTGGGAATGGACGGGCCGGTGATGTCGGCATCCAGAATGCCGCAGTGGTAGCCACGGCGTGCCATGGCGCAGGCCAGCAGAGCGCTGGTCATGCTCTTGCCAACGCCGCCCTTGCCGGACACAACGCCAATGACTTTTTTGACGCTGCTGTTGGGGTTGGGGGCATCGTGCTTGGGCGCTGCATCGCGGGAAGAACATGCTGCTCCACAGCTGGAGCAGTCATGGGTACATTCTTCGCTCATTCTCTTTTTGCGCACGGCTGGCTCAGAGGCATTGGCCGTGTGCTTCCTCCTTAAACAGAATACGGCTATATAAAAGCCGCCCCTTTACTATACCATAAAAGCGCTCAGGAAACAACCCGCCGCGCCGCTCTGCTTTTGCATATCCTGTTCCGCCGCTTCATATGCTGGAACCGGAACATTCCGGCAGGAGGTGCGCCATGCGGCAGAGCTATTTGAAAAATGCGGCGCTGCTCACCGGTTCAGACGTGGTGCTGCGGCTGGCCGGCATGGGCCTGCGCATCTGGCTGGCAAACGAGCTGGGCGGCGAGGGGATGGGCCTTTACCAGCTGGTGCTGGCGGTGTATTCACTGTTCGTCACGCTGGGCAACGGCGGGCGTTTCGGTGGCGGCTACCCGGCTCATGGCCGAGGAACTCAGCGG
>ENA-OQEL01000552-OQEL01000552.1-human-gut-metagenome-genome-assembly--contig:-NODE-552-length-12895-cov-4.225564_pt1 | contig 12895 bp, 14 predicted proteins | sample MGYA00242796_ERZ504637 | MGnify/ENA primary metagenome ERZ504637 (study PRJEB26092, sample SAMD00036306) | human gut metagenome | host: Homo sapiens | study: EMG produced TPA metagenomics assembly of... | reverse complement strand
CTCCTTGTCTATTTGTTTTGCACAGCCGCAAAGCCGCACAATAATGCCATTTTGACTACATTATTATAATAGCAGGCCGGGCCTTTGTCAACAAAAAAGGCGGCGGTAGGGCAGAAAAATGTGTCGGCTGGAGCAAATAACGGAACAGCCCGCTCTTCAAAAAAGGGAGAACGGGCTGTTTTGATTCCATTGGGTGTTACTTGGTAGACGGTTTCATCTGCTGTGCCTTTTTTCCACGCGCGAATGGCTTTTACGGTGGAGACCGGCACATGGGGGTCGAATTTGTCCGGATGCTCACTGCTGCGCAGCGTCATCAGCTCGTTTTCAATTGCCCACTGTGCAGCCTGCTGCGCATCGGTGTCGTCGGTGTCGATATCGGTATAAGCGGCTTCGGCAGCAGGAGCAGGCTGTCCGGCATCCTTCCAGAGCACTTCGGCCAGTTCGATGCGAGTTTCCGGGATGGCGGTACCCTTGGGCAGATGATGGATCAGCCACATCTCGGTGCCCAGCTGATGCAGCCCTCCCACCAGCAGTGCACCGCCAATGATCGTTACCGCAGTGCTGATGCCAGGGTCAACAGGGGAGTCATCGATGATGGGAATATCCATTGTTGAAGCTGTGACTGCTACGCGATCTTAGGCATAGTAAAGGTGAAACTTTCTTTATTTTTGTAGTATTCTGAATTGCTTAAACCATCAATCTCCCAACTTACCAAAAGAGAGACCACTGTCAGCGAAAGACTGCTGATCAAAAGTGATTTCAACTGTAGCACCGACGGGCACAATAGCTGTATCGCCAACTACAGGATCGCCATCTACTGTGAAAATGCCGCCGCTGACGACCAAAGGCTGTACCCAGTAATTCACGGTGAAGCCGTCCGCTTGAATTTTTTTCCCAAAACTGTGTTATCTACGCTGCCGCTTTTTAGTAGAGCGTTCCAAGAGTATTTGGTACCGTCATAATTGATAGTGTTGAACTTTGCGCAATCAATAAAAGCATCTTTTTTAGATTTCAGTAACATCATCCGAGATGTTTAATGTGGTGAGATTTCCGCATTTATAAAAAGCATTTTCGCCGATGGAAGCGAATCCATTGGGAAGGGTAAAAGACTCCAGACTTATACAGTTGGCAAAGGTTGCATCAGGAAGCGCGCTTAGCTGCGAATTCTTTTCAAAGGTAACTTCTTTTAGTCCGGTACAGCGGTTGAACACATGTGAACCCATAGTAGTTACACTGCTTGGAATGGTGATTTCTGTTAAACTATAACAGTTCTGAAAAGCTTGATACCCGATTTTAGTAAGCCCATCGGGAAGATTGATGCCTTCGAGTTTGAAGCAAGAAAAGAAAGCGAAATCACCGATTTCCTTCAAACTATCGGGAAGTGTGATGGATGTGATTTCGCCGTTAAATCTTGTGTTGCGAAAAGCTTTATCCGCAATGGCTGTTACAGTGTAGGATTCTCCATTCAAGGAATTTGTTGCTTTTTCTGGAATAGTTACTTGGGTCAATAAGGTGGTTGCTTCGGGTCCTTTGACTTTGGCGGTTGTGTTCACTTGTTATCTCGTATGTAAGACCGTTAAAGTTAAATGTATCGCCCGTCTCCGCCGCAAATGCAGAGACTGCCCCGACAGGCAGAAATGTCAGTGCCATGCTGAATGCCAGCAGCAGGCTGATAAGTCGCTTTTTCATATAAATTCCTCCTTGATACGACTTTTGCGGGTGGATCTTGTCTGCGCGGATCGTGGACAAAAAAGATTCACCAATCTTTATTCTACCCCCCCCCCCAACAGAAATCAAGGATTTTAGACAAGATTGGAAGGATGCCTAAAAATGGCAGAGATTTTAGAGGATCTGAGAAAAATAACAACAAAAATCCCCGCCGACAGAGGGAAAGCGGAGCAGGGCATCATGGAGGCCAAGAGCGCAGACACCTTCAAGCCCGAAGGCTGGACACCGAAGTTCAACGTGATCGAGACTTGGAATAAGGCATTCCCCAAGCACTAAACAAAAAGCCCCCGGTATTCGCAGTACCGGGGGCTTTTTGTTGTATTGGGTCAGAGCTTGTGTTATACTGGCAATGCGGCCCTTCTGGCATCCTGTACGGGTTGCGGCTCCCTGCATCTGCTTCGTGCCTTGGGCGGCACTCGCATCTTGCAGGCCGCGGTCCCAACAGCTCCTCCCTGTTTCCGCCGCTGGCGGCGGTCGTCGTCGTTGCATAGCACAGGTAGTAGCCTATTATCTGTGCAAGTGGCTTGACAGCCTGATGTGCAAGGGCAGTAAGCACTAACAAAAAGACCCCATCTGGAGCGGCAACTCCGGATGGGGTTCTTTTTTGCGTGGAAATCCATGATGAACAGCATATCATCACATAGCCTACTTTTAGTATATGCAATCCCGCGCAAAAGTCAAGCGGGCAGATAAAAATTAACAATTTGCCGTTGGAATGGCCCGCAAAAACCCCCGCTGACAGAGGGAAAAGTGTCAACGGGGGTCGGGGTGATGTCGTATTTCGGTGGGAACTCCTTCAGTCAGAACCTGACGGTTCTGCCAGCTCCCTCGGTGAGGGGGGCTGTCTGCGCAGCAGACGTGGGGGAAGTTGACGTTTGCCGTTTAATCGTCTGCGCTCTCGTCCAGATTGCCCAGCTTCTTGGCCTGCTCCACAACGGCAGGCACCAGCATCTCGGGCAGAACCTCGTAGCGGGCAAACTCGGTGGTGAACCAGCCGCGGCCCTGCGTGATCTGCCGGATGAAGGTGGTAAAGTTTGCAAGCTCTGCCAGCGGCACTTCAGCAATGATGGTCTGCAGGCCGTCCTCGTCCGGCTCCATGCCCAGCACGCGGCCGCGGCGCTTGGTCACATCGCCCATGATATCGCCGGTGTTGTCGTTTGGCACATGAGCCTTCAGGGTGTGGATGGGTTCCAGAATGACCGGGCCGGCCTCCGGCATAGCGGCCTTGTAAGCCAGCTTTGCGGCCATAATAAAGGCCATCTCGGAGCTGTCCACCGGGTGGTAGCTGCCGTCCAGCAGGGTGGCTTTCAGGCCCACCACGGGGTAGCCTGCAAGCACGCCCTTTTCGGCGGCAAGGCGCACGCCCTTTTCAACAGCCGGGAAGAAGTTCTTGGGCACGCTGCCGCCGAACACCTTCTCCTCAAACACGACCTGCTCGCTGTCGCAGGGCTCGAAGTTGATGATAACGTCACCGAACTGGCCGTGACCGTCGGTCTGCTTCTTATGACGGCCCTGCTTCTGGCAGGCCTTGCGGATGGACTCGCGGTAGGCGATGCGGGGTGCTTCCAGCCCGATCTCCACGCCGAACTTGTTCTTGAGCTTGGCCTTCACCACGTCCAGATGCTGCTCGCCCAGACCGCCGATCACCTGCTGATGGGTCTCGGCATTGTTCTCGTAGCTCAGGGTGGGGTCTTCTTCCATCAGGCGGGCCAGCGCGCTGCTGATCTTGCCCTCGTCGCCCTTCTTGGCCACAGTGACGGCCATGAACAGGCTGGGCTTGGGGAACACGGGGGCGGGCAGCTTGACCACGCGCTCAGCGTCGCACAGGGTGTCGCCGGTTTTGGCGCTCACCAGCTTTGCCACTGCGCCGATGTCACCGGCAATGATGCCGTCGGAGTCCACCTGCTTTTTGCCAATGACGGTGAGGGGCTTGGAGATCTTCTCCACATCGCCGGTGCGGGCGTTGGTGAGGGGTTCGCCTGCAGTCACCTTGCCGCTGACCACGCGCAGGTAGCTCAGCTTGCCCACGAACGGGTCGGCCACGGTCTTGAACACGTAGGCGGCGGTAGGCTCGTCTACGGTGCAGTGCAGTTCCACCGGCTCGCCGGCGGCATCCTCGGCCAGCGTGCTGGCTTCGTGCTCCGGGCTGGGCAGCAGCTTGTGCATGTTGAACAGCAGCATATCCAGTGCCTGCTGGTTCACGGCGCTGCCGCAGAACACGGGGGTGATCAGGCCGTCCTTGACGCCCTTGCGCATGCCTTCCACGATCTCTTCGGTGGTGAAGGCTTCGCCGCCGAAGAACTTTTCCATCAGCTCATCGTCGGTCTCGGCAATGGCTTCGCTCATGGCCTCGATCAGGCCCTGAAAACGGTGGCCGATGTCCGGCAGGTCCACCTGGATCTGCTTGCCGCCCTCGTACTTGAAGGCCTTCTGGCTGAACAGGTTGATGTACACGGGGGTGCCGTCGTCCAGCTTGGCGGGCACCACGCAGGGGCAGACGGTGGAGCCGAACTTGATCTTCATATCCTCAAGGATCTTGAAGTAGTTGGCATTCTCCAGATCGCACTTGGAGACGAACACCATGGTAGCCTTGCCATTCTTGCGGGCCAGCTGGAACGCCTTTTCCGCACCCACAGTCACGCCGCTGCGGCCGGACACCACCACCAGCACGCTCTCGGCTGCGCGGATGCCCTCGTACTCACCGGCCTCGAAGTCGAACAGGCCCGGCGCATCGATCAGGTTGTACTTGATGCCCTCGTACTCCACGGGGACGACCGATGCAGACAGGCTGGCCTTGCGCTTTGCTTCCTCAGGGTCAAAGTCCGAAACAGTAGTGCCGTCCTCGACCCGGCCCATACGCTCGGCAGCGCCCGAAAAATAGACCAGCGCCTCGGTGAGCGTGGTCTTGCCGCTGCCGGCATGACCGGCAATCAGGATATTGCGGATGTTGTTGCTTGCGTATTTCATATCGGTTTTTCCCTCATTTCCGCCGCACGGAGCATTCTCTCCGCTTTTGTGGCATATTTTACAAGATATACCACCTCAAAATGATTTTTAAATATTTCGTTTGAAAATTCTGACGAATCAAGCGCCAAATCTTCGGGGCAAGGTTTTTGTGCAAGTTGCACGGCAGTGCCAAAGTTTATTGTAAAACCCACAGCGATACGCTATAATAAAAGGCAGAATACAGGCACAAGGAGCATACCAAAATGAAACGCACGGATTACATCAACTGGGATGAATATTTCATGGGCATTGCGCTGCTCACGGCCATGCGCTCCAAGGACCCCAACAGTCAGGTGGGCGCGTGCATCGTCAGCTCGGAAAACAAAATTCTGTCCTTGGGCTACAACGGTATGCCCATTGGCTGCAGCGACGACGAGATGCCCTGGGAGCGGGAGGGCGCACCGCTGGACACCAAGTATATGTACGTGTGCCACGCCGAGCTGAACGCCATCCTCAACAGCGCCCACAATAACCTGAAAGGTGCGCGGGTGTACGTGACGCTGTTCCCCTGCAACGAGTGCACCAAGGCCATCATCCAGTCGGGCATTGCCGAGGTGGTGTACTACGGCGACAAGTACCACGACAGCGATTCCAGCGTGGCGGCGCGGTTCATGTTCAAAAAGGCCGGCGTGAAGCTGACTGCCTATCAGTCCACCGGACGGAAGGCAGAGCTGGAGCTGTAAGCTTCCTCTTGACCTTCCCGATGCAACGTACTATAATAGAGTCATAGCTTGAATAAATATTCAAGAATGCTTGCATAGAGAGGGAAATATACAATGAGTCTGAAGAACCGCAGCTTTTTGAAGCTATTGGACTACACCCCTGCCGAGATCGAAGAACTGCTGGACCTTGCCGCAGACCTGAAGGCAGAAAAGAAGGCCGGCATCCGCCACAATGACCAGCTGGCAGGCAAGAACATCGCCCTGATCTTTGAAAAGACCTCCACCCGCACCCGTTGCAGCTTCGAGGTCGCTGCCCACGATCTGGGCATGGAAGTGACCTACCTTGACCCGTCCGGCAGCCAGATCGGCAAGAAGGAGTCCATCGCCGACACTGCCCGTGTGCTGGGCCGCATGTTCGACGGCATCGAGTACCGCGGCTATGGCCAGCAGATCGTGGAAGACCTTGCCCACTACGCCGGTGTGCCGGTGTGGAACGGCCTGACCAACGAGTTCCATCCCACCCAGATCCTGGCCGACTTCCTCACCATCCGGGAGCACTTTGGTCACCTGAAGGGCATCAACTTCGTTTACTTCGGCGATGCCCGCTACAACATGGGCAACAGCCTGATGGTGGGCTGCGCCAAGATGGGCCTGAACTTCACCGCCTGTGCACCCAAGAAGTACCAGCCGGACGCTGCCCTCGTGGCCGAGTGCCAGAAGATCGCTGCCGAGACCGGTGCCACCCTCACCTTTGAGGAGGACCCCGCCAAGGCCGCCAAGGGTGCCGACGTGCTGTACACCGATGTGTGGGTGTCCATGGGTGAGCCGGTGGAGGTGTGGGCTGAGCGTATCAACGATCTTGCCGCCTACCAGATCAACCAGCAGCTGATGGACATTGCAGGCCCGCACGCTGTGTTCATGCACTGCCTGCCCGCCTTCCACGACCACAAGACCACCGTGGGCAAGGAGATGGGCGAGCGCTTTGGCCGCGATGCCATGGAAGTGACCGATGAAGTGTTTGAAGGCCCCCAGAGCATCGTGTTCGACGAAGCCGAGAACCGGATGCACACCATCAAGGCCGTGATGGCTGCGACCCTTGGCTATGTAAAATACGGATCACAAATAAAAAAGGGAGGCTGCGTTTGCAGTCTCCCTTTTGCTTTGCCTGTTAGGCTTCCTTCAGCTTCAGCACGCCAGCCTGTACCAGACGCTTGCGCAGCAGTGCACCCACGATGCAGCTCACCACGATCTTGGCGAGGTCCAGCGCAATGAACGGGTACACGCACACAGAAAGCGCATAGCCCAGCTCGCACTGCATCTGGAACACGAACCATGCGGTGCCCAGCACGTAGCAGGCGGCATCGCCCAGCACAAGGCCGATGCCGGCAATCACCGGCTGGCCCTTGCTCTTTTCGATGAACAGACCGCCGATGAAGGCCAGCAGCAGGTAGCCCACCAGATAGCCGCCGGTGGGGCCTGCCAGCTTGGCAATGCCCGCGCCGTAGCCGGAGAACACCGGCACGCCCACAAGGCCGATGAGAAGGTACACCGCCACGCTCAGGGTGCCGAACTTGGGCCCCAGCAGCCATGCGGTCAGGCAGATGACAAAGTTTGACAGCGAAATGGGAATGGCTCCGATGGGCACGCTCAGCGGGCCAAGCACGCACAGCGCGGCGGCCATCAGCGCAGTGACAGCCATCTGATAGGTGGTCAGTTTTTTGTTTTTCATAGAATAGAATTCCCCTCTGTTAAAAATTTACAAGGCATCTGTGCTCGAGTATAGCGCAGCGGGAGACAGATGGTCAACAATAAAGTTTCGAGGGGGTTTACAATAAAAACTCCCGGCACACTGACCGGGGGACAAAACACATTGTGTCGAGTCGGGAAATGTGATATACTGTCAATAAGGCGCTGATTGCAAAGTTGGTGGTCATGCTTTCTGTCCCGTTATCGCTGATTCTTCTTATCTAGTTTTCTACTTAGGATGAAGCAGAGGTTCCGGGAGGAAACTTTTTTTGCAAGTGCCCTGCCCGGAGCCTTGAAGGCGAAGGGAGGGATGTCGGATGACTCTTTTGGAGACTCTCGCATTGCTCACGTTCATTCTCACACTGTTGAGCCTGATCGTGGATGTGATCCGCCTGACCATTGAGGTCGTGGCAAAGTTTTCCCAGAAGAAAGACGATGATAACAAAAAAGATTGACCGCCCTGCTTCCAAACTGTGCGGTCAATCTTTTTGACAAGCGGGATGGAAAGCTGACCCTTGCAGTCAGCGCCCCTTCTGTATTTATTATACCGCATCAGCGTTATTTGTCAAGGAGGTTCCCTATGGGTGGAGGACACGTATCGCGCCCCGATTTCGGGATGCCGCAGCCGGACCCGGCCTACCCACTGACCGAGTTCTACCTGCTTTTGCAGCACGCACTGGACAAAGCGGGCCGCTTTGCGCTGCCTGCGCTGTATGCCCGCGTGCAGGCACCGGCCCGGCACATCTATCTGGACGAGGCGCGGGAATATTTGAGCCTTTCGCCTACCGGGCGGGAGGGGGATATCCGCCTGCTGGCCGAGGGCAGTCTGCAGCTGCTGTACAGCACCCTGCACGTCCAGCCGGACGGCACGCCTGCAGCCCTGCTGCTCACCGAGGAGTGCACCCGCGCCACGGTGGCGGTGCAGCTGCTGCCGCCCTTTGTGTGGGAGGACCCGCTGCCGCCGCTGCCGGACACCCCTGCGGCGCTGACGCTGCAGCTGACCATGCAGGATGTGATGCAGGCCGATACCGACCCGGCAGCGCTGGGCAGAAAGCTGGCTGGCACAGCGGCGAACAAGCGCTGGCTGCACCATCCGAAGGCCGAGACCTTCCTTGCAGAACGGGTGGCCCTGCTGCAGAGAGTATATAAAAGGTGATTTTCATAAATTTTTCCAGCAATGCAATCTTCGGGGGGCGTTCAGCCGTGTATAGGGTGAATGTCCCCCGTGGAACACGAATTCCACCAGCCCTGTACAGGCGGTAAAGGAGAGCTTGAAACTATGGGACAGCTGACCAGAAACGAAGTATTTACGCTGGCAGTGCAGAAATACAGCGATGCTGTTTACCGCGCTGCCATACACAACAGCCGATGCACAGCCGATGCCGAGGACGTGGTGCAGGATGTCTACGAGAAGCTCCTGCATTATAATGGTACGTTTGAGAGTGAGGAGCACCTCAAGGCGTGGCTGCTGCGGGTGGCCATCAACCGCTGCCGGGACCTGACCCGCGCAGCCCATCAGAAGGACACCGAGCTGGACGAGAACCTGCCCGCGCCCGATGCGTTTGAGGACGGCAGTGTGCTGGACGCAGTGCGCGCCCTGCCGGAAAACTACCGCAATGCCATCTATCTGCATTACTACGAGGGGTACACGGCGGCGGAAATCGGCCGGATGATGGGCGCACCGTCCAACACGGTGCTGAGCTGGCTGCGGCGTGCCCGGGCGCAGTTACATACGATGCTGAAGGAGGAGATCGAAGATGAGGTGGTATGAGTACAAGATGGAGACGGACGACCTCTACGCCCCGGACGATCTGAAGGCAAAGCTGCTGGCCATGACCGACCAGTTGACCGAAGAAGAAAAGGCCCAGCCCATGATGAAAACCGCCGCACCGGTACCGGCTCAGTCCGCCCCGGTGCAGCCGAAGAAGAAACTGATCCGCTTCCCCGCAAAGCGGGTGGGCGCACTGGCGGCCTGCCTTGCTGTGTGCGTGGTAGGCTATGGTGCTTTTGCCACCGGACAAATCGGCCTTGGCGCAAAGAGCAGCAGCCCGGCGGTCTATTATTCTGCGGACAGCACTGCGGCGGCGATGGCGGCAGGCGGCGCGGACCGCGCCGCTGTGGACAGCCCCATGGCAGCCGATTACAGTCTGAACACCATGGCGCTGGAAAGCGGCGCAGACAACGGCACCGCTGTTTATTCGGAGGACGACGCGGCAGCAGCGGCCCATAGCACCGACCACGCAAAGATCATCTACACCGCGAACCTCAGCCTGGAAAGCAAGGACTACGACGCAGCCCGCGCTGCGCTGGATGCTGCCCTTGCTGAAGCGGGCGGCTATCTGGAATCCAGCAGTGAATACTCGGATGCCGGTGACAGCCGCAGTGTCAGCCTGACCTACCGGGTGCCGCAGCAGAACTACGAGAACTTTCTTGCCGCCGTGGCCGAAGCAGGCAACGTGACCTACAAAAACCAGCAGGCCGACGACGTGACCGCCCAGTACATGGACGTGGAGACCCGGCTTGAGAATCTCAAGAACCAGCGAACCCGCCTGCAGCAGCTGCAGCAGCAGGCCGACAACCTCTCCGACCTGCTTGAGATCGAGTCCAGCCTGACGGATGTGCAGAGCCAGATCGAGAGCTGGCAGAGCCAGATGGACTGGTACAACGATCAGGTGGAAGAGTGCACCGTGTGCGTGAGCCTGAGCGAGGTGAGCACCTACTCGCCGCCCAGCGAGGGCTTCGGCAGCCGCTTTGTCAGCGCCCTTTCCGCTGGCTGGCAGAACTTTGTGGATGGCCTGCAGCAGGTCATCGTTGCCCTTGCCGGTGCATGGCCGGTGGTGGTGATCGCAGCCGCCGCCTGCGCAGGGTTCGTGGTTTGGAAAAAGAAGAAAAAATAAATCAAAAAATACTTGACATCCGCCCGCCCTTGTGGTATTATACTTGAGCAGTCAGCGAGAACCGCTGAGAGCACAAAGTAAATATCGCGGGGTGGAGCAGTCTGGTAGCTCGTCGGGCTCATAACCCGAAGGTCGTTGGTTCAAATCCGGCCCCCGCAACCACCAAGCGTTCTGAGATCTCTCAGAACGCTTTTTTGTTGTCTGAATCCGATACGAAGAAGGGGCTGCTGCACATCGTTTTAGCCGAAAGTGCAGCAGCCCCTCTTACTGTATCAAAAATATACACCCACTCGCCGTTGAAATGGTAGCTGCCCACAAGGCCCGCACCGATGTGAACAACGTTTCTTCCATGGGCCGTGATGGCTCCGGCATCCGCATGATGATGTGGGCAGGCGCTACCATGGAGGCAGGCCCCCGTGCAGGTCAGGCAGCCGACATCAACAGCCGTCCGTCCTTCCCCTTCGGCGGTATCTGGCCCATCTTTGGCAACGACGGCAAGCGCTTCTTCAATGAGACCATCACCCGCCACGGCTCCGTGGGCTATCTGGACATGATGCCCGAAGGCCAGAAGATGCCCTACATCACCCATGGCTTCCTGCGGGCGGACAGCCGCAACAGCATGGGCTTTATCCTGCTGTACGGCAAAAAGAACGTCTCCCGCTACGGCTTCCGTCACTCGGTGCTGGAGGCCACACGCCGCCCGGTGTGCCATGTCATCCTGCAGCGCTGCGCGGGCAGGGATATGCTGGACGATGCCGCTGCCGAGGCCCAGCTGGCCGAGGCGGATGAACTGTTGACGGCTGTGGGCTTTGTGCAGTATCTGCCGCGGCGCTGGGCAAAGCCTGGCTGCGAGGATAAATTCTGGCAGGGCGCTGCTGCCGGCATGGATGTGCTGGCCTTTGGCCTTTGCGCCTGCACAAAGCTGGACGGCATGGAGACCACCAACACCGGTGACCTGAGCGTTTATCTTGCACACAGTGCGGATTATGAGCAGATCACTGTGTCCACCGTCCCGGCAAAAAAAAACGAATAACAGCAGCAAAGCACAGCTTTTCCCAGTCAATGGGAAGGGCTGTGCTTTTTATTCCGATGGGTGGAAAGTTCTTCCGCTTTCTTGTGATCGTGAAGGTTTTTGCCGGATTTTGGTTACGCACCCGGAAAAAAGATGGTATGATAAACTAGGTATAATCGGGTGATATGGTAGCCGGAACGTCCTGCTGCGTGAGCGCCCTCAGGGGAGAAAATCGATGAAAAAATATCTCAAAGCGGTCGTGTCCGGGCTGTGCGCCGCGGCGCTGGCCCTTGGCTGCGTGGGCTGCGGCAGCAGCGCCCGCAAGGTGATGGCCTACGAAGCCCTGATGCGCTCCGATATGGAAGCGCTGCGCTCACCCGCTACCATCATGAAGCTGGCGCAGGAGCAGGGCGCACTGTATGAAATCGAGCGGCTGACCTTCTTCAAATCGCTGGAGACCTTCGCCCACCCGCGCAGCATGCAGATCATTGCCGAGGGCGTGGAGACCGCCGCCGAGCTGCGCAAGGTCATCGAGCTGGGCGCGGATGCGCTGCAGGGCTACTTCCTTGCAAAACCTGCCGCCGTACCGGCCAAAATGGCACCTGCCGCCCGCAAGGTCATTGCCGAGTACAGCTCTGCATCCGACAGCGGCTGAATACGAACATAAAAAGTCCCGCAGAAATGCGGGGCTTTTTGCATCTGCCACTGGCGTATTACAGTTTGCTGCGGTATACTGGAACCGGGCAAACAACAGCACAGGAGGTGCTTTTTTATTATGGTACAGGTAGACCTTATCACCGGCTTTCTGGGCGCAGGCAAAACCACCTTTCTGCGTCGGTATGTCCGGTATCTGGTGGCACAGGGCCACAATGTCTGCATTCTGGAAAACGACTTCGGCGCAGTGAACGTGGATGCCATGCTGGTGCAGGACCTTCTTGGCCCGAACTGCGACCTTGAGACCATCAGCGGCGGATGCGACTGCGACACCCACCAGCGCCGGATGCGCACCAAGCTCATTGCCATGGCCATGCGCGGGTTTGACCGGGTGGTGGTGGAACCCAGCGGCATCTTTGATGTGGACGAGTTTTTTGATGTGCTGCGGGACGACCCGCTGGACCGCTGGTATCACATCGGCAATGTGATCGCCATAGTGGATGCCATGCTGCCGGAAACGCTTTCGCCGCAGGCTGAGTACGTGCTGGCATCCGAGACAGCCAACGCGGGCCGGGTGCTGGTCAGCCGTACCCAGCTGGCCGGGCAGCAGCAGACCGCTGCCGCCGTGGCCCACCTGACCCGTGCGCTGGAGGGCTGCAAGTGCTCCCGCCACTTTGCGCCGGAAGAGATCATCACCAAGGACTGGGCACGGCTTACCGATGCCGACCTTGCCGCCATTGCGGCCTGCGGCTGCAGGCAGGCCAGCTGCGAAAAGCTGCATTTTGATGAGCACGAAGCCTTCAGCTCTCTGTGCTTTCTGGAGCAGCACCTGACGCTGCAGCAGCTGAAGGCCGCTGCCGACCATCTGTTTGCGGATGCCGCCTGCGGCCATGTGCTGCGGGTGAAGGGCTTTGCACCGGACCCGCAGGGCACCACCGGTTGGCTGGAGCTGAACGCCACCGCTGCCGGCAGAACGCTGGAACCCATCCCGCAGGGGCAGGATGTGCTCATCGTCATTGGCGAAGGGCTAGACAGGGCAAGGATCGAAACGCAGCTTCACCGCTGAGCTTTCAACGAACGTTGTAAAACTGGTGCAAAAAAGGAGAACAGAATCATGAAAAAAGAACCCGCAGATGCCCTCGGCGCGGCGCATCCTCGGCATGGTGGTGCCCTGCGGGTCCGGTGCAAAG
>ENA-OQEL01000550-OQEL01000550.1-human-gut-metagenome-genome-assembly--contig:-NODE-550-length-12940-cov-2.387497_pt1 | contig 12940 bp, 16 predicted proteins | sample MGYA00242796_ERZ504637 | MGnify/ENA primary metagenome ERZ504637 (study PRJEB26092, sample SAMD00036306) | human gut metagenome | host: Homo sapiens | study: EMG produced TPA metagenomics assembly of... | reverse complement strand
CCAACATTTTCCAAGAATTATCAAAGAATTGATTTGAAACAAAATGGAGATGAATTAGAAATTAGAAGATGGGAACGGAATAATAGAGGGGGATATTCGCGAAAAACGGAAGAAAAAGATTATATTAATTTTATAGAAATGTCGGATTATGAATTGGGCTTGTTTATAAAAAAAATGTTTGAACCATGTGAAATTAGAATTGATGAAACAGAAAGATTTGAAACATTAGAGGGGAAAATAATTAGTTATTCGATTCCAAATGAGCATTATAAAAATATTGGTGATGGTCATACAGATTCTTATATGACATATAGAAATGAAGATTATGATAAGTTGTATATTTCTTTTTTGATAGGTGATGGAACTGATTGTACAGATGAAGTAAGCATAAAAAATCATTACAAAAAATATACAAGCAAATGTCGAATATTAAATTTGAAAGTAAATGTAATAAAAAATATGTACATTTTTAACAGAAAATGGAGAAGTATTGCTGAGTTTTATTGATAATGGTTATGTGGAGTTTTTTATGTGCATTCCATATAATATTGAAAGAAAAGTTCAAAAGGAGTCAATAGAACAGTATTTAAAAATGTTATTTTCGATAAAAATTGAAGATAAATAAAGCGTGAAGGAGAGAATATGCAAAAGAAGAATTGTGTTTTGTGCATAAGTATAGGAATTATAGTATGTATATTGTTATCAGCTTGCTCCAGACAACCAGACTTTGATGCCAAATCCTACGTCCAAAGTTCTCTTGATGCACACTATCATGGAGAATATAAGGACTATGCGAATCTGTTAGAAATCTCGGAAAAAGATGCCAAGAAAGAAATCGAAGAGGATTTTAATGAGAGTATCCAACAGCAATTTGATGATTCCGATAACATTACGGATAAAGGAATTGCTGATTATGCGGAAAAAACTGACAGAAGTAAAGAAACTGGCAAAATACAAAGTACAAGATGTGAAAGAAGAGGATGGAGTCTATACAGTAAGTGTACAAGTTGAACCATCCAATGTATTTCAGACATTGCAACAAAGCTCTACAGAGGTAAGCAATGGAAAAAATAAGCAGGGATTGGATGGAAATGATCCGGAAGTCTTTGCAGCTGTATTAACAGAAAGTGTCCAGAAGAGTCTTGAAAAGAACAGATATGGAAAAGCTGTTACTGTAAACGTATCCGTGGAAAAAGATAACTCAGGAAAATATGGTCTTTTGGATACAGAGATGAATAAGTTGGAAGCAGCGATGTTCCCAACAGAATAAGAATGAATGGAAAGCTATCAGAGGCAAAAAAACTGGTAGCTTTCTTTTAAACTCCAAGACAAGAAAACTTGTTAAAAAAGCTATTGTAATAGTAGAAAAATTATAATAAATAATGGATGACAAGAGTCTTTTATTCATTATGAGAAAAAGAAGGAATCTCCTATGAACCAACAAGAAATATTCACGTAAGATGGAAAAAAGTGCTGTAATCGAAGAGGTTGCAGCATTTTTTTCTTCGACATTTTTCGAACATTATAACGTACCTATCCGGTCACCGCCATGCTCCGATTTGATTTCTATATCAAAAATCAGATCGGAGGAAAGATAAATGGCTTATAACAAGACAAGTGAAGAACGAAAGTGGAATTATTGGAAAGAACAGGAAGAAAAGAAATTGCGTGAACTGGGAATGGAAGAAGAGAAGATCCAAAAGCTGCGCCAGATGGACAGGGAAGACTTTCTGGAAGAGCGCAGATACCGGGAACATCTGGATGAAACGATGCAGGATATGGATTCCATAAAAGAAAAGGACAGCGAGCTGTTTGCAAGGGATGTAAAGGAGCTTCTGGATCACATAGGTGATAAGCGAATCTATGAACTATTGAAAGAAACGGAGCATCAGACACTGGAAATCCTCTTACTCAGTACATGGGGATATTCTGGAAGAGAAGTTGCTAAGATTATGGGAATGGCAGAACAGACGATTTATACCAAAAGAAAACCGTTTGAGAAAAAAAAGTTAAAAAACTTTATCAAAAATTGAATAATTATGGCGTTTTTCGTCGGCTATTTAATAGGCAGGTAAATTTTGCCAGTGTACTTTGACAACCTCATACCAGCATTACAGGTACGTTCCCGTAAGTAGAAGCGTGGCAGGAAGACGCGAGGACAGATGAAAAGGGCATGGAAGAAATTAGACCAGAAAGTGAGAGGCAGAGTTCTTTTGTGGCGTTTTCGTTTCGAGCGAATCATCTTTAACTGAAACAGGACCGTGGCGGTCTTTTGCGAGGATCACTTACGAGGGGATAATGATACATAGGAACTGCCAGTGAGCAGAGGATGGACTTTGGGTTGTAATCAGCAAGACTTTTAGAAAATCCGTGAGCGGTGCAATGCCAAGCATCCGCCTGTAATGTTCCCGTAAGGCAATGGGGGAGTCGAGGACAAATACAACGCCAAAAATCAAAAGTGATAAGAAATCAAGGAAGAATGTGTCGTTGATATCAGATACATACGGCTGTAGGGAGAAATCCTTTACAGCCGTATTGATGTGATATCAGCACGCATATCAGGTAACAAATTATGTATTACACAAGAGAATATCTCAATAGAGCGCATCGAGAAATTGATACTATTTTCCGAGTGCTGTTCCCGGAACATGGAATGGCAGTAAGGGAAGAACAGATTATGTTATGCCACAAAATGCTGGATAACCTGCTGGGAAGAAACATAGCACTGTGTGACGCGGGTGTCGGTATCGGCAAGACGTATGCCTATCTGGTGGCCTGTGTTCTGATGAGAAAATATTCCCTCCTTGCAGAAGGATGTTCCCCTTATGAGCAGCGTCCGGTCGTGATATCCACTTCCAGCATTGCACTCCAGAAAGCAATTCTTACAGAATATATCCCTTTTCTCTCCCGGATTCTTCAGGAGAACGGGACGATTCAGGCCCCTATTAAAGCTGTGATACGAAAAGGGAAAGAGCATTTTGTCTGCGATGAGAGGTTGGAGCACCGAATCGTTGCAATCGAAGAAAAAAACAAAAATGCGTTGCAGAAAGAAGCTCTGCTGTCGTTGAAAGAACATTATGATATGGACGAAGTGTCCAACTTAAGTGGGTTTGACAGAAGGATGGTGAGTGTACCGAAGTTCTGTTCGGGAGACTGCCCGAAAAGAGGCTCATGCAGGTATCAGCAGTATCTGGAGCGTTCCAGAGATCATGAAATGTTCATTCAGATCTGTAATCACAATTATCTGCTGGCTGATGGTTATCACAGGCTGCAGGATTACCGCCCGTTATTAAAAGACTACCGAGCATTGATTGTCGATGAAGCACATAAGCTGCCGGATGCGGCAAAGCAGATGTTTGGGAAGAGCCTCTGTTATGACGATATCCGAGAAATCTGCTTTTATCTTGGGAATGAGTACCAAGGCCCGGAGATAAGAAAACTGTCCGGGACGATCCGGATGGTGCTGGACATCATAGGAGAAAACCACAGAACCAGATATGGGATAAAAGAAGAATTCCACATGACAGAAGAGTGTGCAATGTATTTATATGAGGGGATACAGACCATGAATAAGATCATAGAAAAATTAGAAAAGAAGATTCCAAAGTGGATCAGAAACAAGCTGGAAGAAACCAAAAGTGTGCTGGAATGCTTTTTCCATCAGGATAAGAAGTATGTGCTGCATCTGAAGCAGGACCATGACCACCGGATTATATTGTGTGCATCCAGCAGACGGATTCCACAGTATCTGGACCAGATGTTATGGAGCAGAGGAATGGGAGCGATTCTGACAAGCGGAACTTTAAAAACCGGACAGGGATTTTCCCACATTCGGAAAATGACAGGATTACAGAGAGTGCGGAGAGCCCGGGAATATGTGGCAGACTCCCCGTTTGAATATCAGAAGAACTGTCTGTTATATCTGCCAAAGAATTTGAAGACATGCAGAAGAGAAAGTCAGGAAGAGGCAGAGATGATAGCAGACCATATCCATTCACTGATCTGTTCGACTTACGGGCATACGCTAGTGCTGTTTACATCTTATCATTTGATGGGAAACGTTTACCAGATGTTAAGGGATGAAATTCCGTTCCCGATGATAGAGGTGTGGAGACATTCACCGGAAGAGATCACAAGATTTAAACAGATGGACAATGCTGTCCTTTTTGCAGCCGGCTCCTGTTGGGAAGGAGTAGACTTCCCTGGAGATATGGTATCTTCGCTGATTATAGTAAAACTGCCCTTTGCTGTTCCTGATCCCATCAGTGAAGCACAGTAAGAAGGAATATGCCAGCCTGAAAGATTATATTCAGGCAGTGATTGTTCCAGACATGCAGAAAAAACTAAGACAGGGATTCGGACGTGCTCTCCGCACCGAGACAGAATACTTGTGTCGTGTCCATTTTAGACGAGCGTGCAGGAGAAGGTGGCAGGTATCATGAGGAAGTAATGTGTGCGCTTCCGAGCTGCAAGATGGCAAAAGATATCAAGGATGTCCAGCACTTTATTCGAAACCGGAAAGGCGTGGAATACTACCTGTAACCGTTCGTGGTTCTGCTACAGAAAAAGCAGATTTTGCACGAAAAGTTTGGTGGTATTTCAAGGGCGTTTTCGGTGGGATTGTTGGTATTGATGAATAGCTATTTCGGCATGAAGTGGGTATACTGTGTATAGCGTTAGAGGAAAGGAGGCAGCTTATGATATACAAGGTGGAAACGATAAAAGATGGAACAGAAAAATATTTTTTCATCAGAAATCTGGAAACAATGAGTATTGAAGAACTGCCAAGTAAATATCTAATGCATAAGATTAAATGTAAACGTTCACCAAATACAGTGAAACGCACAGCATTTTCAATCTGCTATTATATGAAATATATGGCAGAGAAAGAAATGGAACTCACAGAAGTCTATCAGTTAGATTATGAAAAACAGACAGAACACTTTGTGGAATTTTTATACTGGCTTAAAGCCGGAAACCATACAGAGCAAACGGCTGGAGAAAAGAAGTGTCCGAATGAAGGAACCTGCAACGCATACTTAAAAGATGTGTTCAGGTTCTATTTATTTATAGAGGCAGAATATGAACAGTACGGAAGTCTCAAAACCTTATCGTATAACCAGATTATAGCGGTTAATCAGGTGGGAGTAAAAAAGGTACTGCGGAATCATTCTTTTAAAGCCTATCTGAAGGAAGAGGAACATCGTGGGAGAACAGCAAAAGAAAATCAGATTATTACAATTTTACAGGCCTGTACGAACCGAAGAGATCAGCTTCTGTTACTTATGTTAGCAGAAACCGGATACAGAATTGGGGAACTACTGGGAGTAAAATATGTCAAAGATATTGATTATAGGAATCACATGATAAGGGTATGCTTCCGGGAAGATAATGAAAATGAAGCGAGAGCCAAAAATGCGGAATACAGAAGTGCCAAGATAAGTAATGATACGTTTGAATTTCTCATGGATTATCTGGCAAAATATCGGAAAATCCTGCAACATCAGGATTACCTGTTTGTGAATATCATGGGTGAGAACATTGGAAAGCCATTAAGAGTGGACAGTGTATATGATATGTTGGACCGAATGGAAAAGAAAACCGGAGTTAAAATCACACCCCACATGTTACGTCACTATTTTGCAAATATGCGAAAGCAGGCAGGATGGGAACTGGAAATGATCAGTCAGGCATTGGGGCATAAACATTTGGATACGACTATAAAGTATCTGGACTGGCTGGATGATGAACTGATAGAAGCAAGTAATGAGTTTTATGCACAACACACTGCTATTTATGGGGCGGAACGTCTGCTGGAGTAGGGAGGTGTGAGAAATACCTATATATTTATTGCAACAGGCAGAACACATAACAGAATCTGAAGTAGATATTGAGAAGAAAAAGCAGGAACTATATTCAGAAATTGATGCACTTGGAATAAAAAGCGATTCAAGAATTAACAAATTGAAAAAGTTCTTGGCAGATAGAAAAATCTGGCATCTGGAAGAAATGGATTATCCTTTGCGAAATTCGTATGAACAATATTTAAGAGGACAGATACGATCACAAATTGTATCTTTCTATTTGAAAATATATGATACGGTAAAACAACAACATATCTATCAACAAATGCAGACGCTAAATGGAAAGCGGATATATGAATGGAAATATCAAAATAAAATTTATTTTCTGAAGTATTATCCGGAAAAGGAAATAGCTGAGACCTTTGAAACTTCTTATAAAACAAACCTATTGGTGTGGGATTTTACACAAAATTGTTCAGAAGTTTTAAAGAAACAAATTTTTTTATACGTTGAGTCGTATCATTGCCAATACTTCAATGTCTAAGGCTTATAGAAATGTCAGGTTAAAATCCTTAAAACTTCTTTATGATTCTTGTGTTCAGTTAAATATTACGGATATTGGATTGCTGGAAATGGAACAAGTGGAAACTATTTTAAAGAATTTTCCCGAAACGAGTCAACGAAGTATTTTAGGTGAATGCAGAAGAGATGCGTTTATGCAGCAGGAACAGATCCAATGGGAAGCAAATGTATGGTATCTGGAACGATTACATCTTGGAAAACATCGGATAGACGAAAGTAAATCCTTAATTAGCATTTCTTTTATGGAAGTCAAGGAAATACAGAATCGAGAAATTTTACAGGCATACATGAAATATGAACTGGGAATTACTGGACAGGCAGTCAGCACGATTGTACGAAGATTTGTATGTATTAGAAATTTTATTGAACTGCTGGAACAAGAAAAGATACTGGCGATTCATGCAACTGTCGCAGAAGTAAAAAAGTATGCAGACGGCTTGCGAGAACGGGGAATACAGGCAAAGGGATTTAATGAAAGAATTTTCGGTATCGGTCATTTTTATAAATTCATGGAAGTTAAACAGTATATTACAAGAATGCCATTCCGAATTGAATATTTCCAACAAAAGAAGTAATAGTACATCATGATCGTAGCGTTGAGGAAACAGTATATATGGAAATTTTGAAAAAATTATATCTTTTTCCAGAGCGATTACGATGTATGTTCCTACATCTGTGGTGTCTAGGATTACGGGCGAGTGAAGTGTGTACATTGAAAGGAAATGCTTATTATCAGCAGGGCGAGGATTATTGGATTCAGGTGTATCAGGTCAAAATGAAGAATTATAAAAGGATTCCAATCCCACAGGCACTTTATCAGATTATGAAAGTATACTTGAAAAAACATGAAATTCAGCCGAAGAATTCATTTTTAAAAACAGCAGAGGTGGTGCTTGTCTATATGGTACATTCCGAACTCAGATGATAGAAGCGTGCCGGGAAAATAAGATTGCAAATGGAGAATATTTATTTCAATCACACGATTATCGACATACAGTAGCAACTATGTTTTATGACAGTCATGTATCACTGCAAAGTATCAGGGATTATCTTGGACATACTTATGAAGAGATGACAAGACAGTATATTGATTATATGCCGCAAAGGATTGCAAAAGCAAATGATGAGTTCTTTGAAATGCAAGGAAGTAGTTTAGCATCATGGCTAAAGAAAGAGGAAAAAGATGGAAAATGATATTATATACTTACAGCGATTTCCCCAATTTACAAGAAACAGGGACACGTAAGGATAATGGAAAATTTGATTTAACGTTGCTTCCAAACAGTCAAGAATTAAAGGAAGAGTTCGAGGTTATATTATGTATCGCTGCAAAAACGGAACGTTTAGAGCATTGATTCAGGATCGAACAGCTTATAATCATATTGCAAAGTTTTTGAACAGCAGAATAAATCGGAGAATCAAAAGCCTTGGAGATAGAAATCCAGAAAAATGGATATCACTTTTAAAAAGGCTGGATGTTAGAACAGGGAATAACTATTGTAAAAGAAAAGAAGAGTGTGTATGGTACAGTAAGCTATGGCGAAGCAGTGACGATATTATATTTCAGAAACGTACTGAAATTTTTAGGGCCAGAAGATTTACGGGATGAGATAGAAAAAGATGTTTGGGAACTAAAAAATCTGGATATTAAAATCAGATCCAATCCAATTTATAATGTAAAAACACTGGATTTCAGAAAAATATATCAGCCAGATATCAGGGAAGAATGTAAGAAAGCTGTTTATATGAATCTGCAGTATGAAGCAATAGGAACTGTACAGGGAGAATTGACAATAATGAGGATATTCTCAGAATATCTCCAAAAAGAGTATTCCAAAATAAAAAGCTGCAGTGAAATAGACAGAGAAGTGTTGGAAGAATTTTTGATACATCTGTCAACAAAAGATACTTCCCATAGTGCGAATAGTTCTTATGTAATTTCATTAAGACGACAGTTAGAGACAATCGGAAAAATTTACAGCTATGAAAGATTGGAGCATTTATTTATTAATACGGATATTCCACCGGAAGTAAATGCAGAATTTAGAGTGTATTCTGATGATGAAATGAAACGACTGAATGCGGAAATTACACAGATGGATGTACAGATTGCAAGATGTCTTCTGATACATCAGATGCTTGGAACTAGGATATCAGATACCCTTACACTGAGACCAGATTGTCTGACGAGAGAAAATGGCCAAGATATGATTGAAATATATCAAGTTAAAACTAAAAGATATAAAAAACCGATCAGTAAAGAACTTGCAAAATTGTTACAGAGTTCTATTGAATATACACAGGAAAAGTTCGGTGATACAGAATACATATTTGTTAATGAAAAAGAACCTGACCGCCCGATGCAGTATATGGCTATAAAAACAAAAGTCATGTCCATGATACAGGAAAAGCAGTTGAAAGATGATCATGGCGAATTATTCGGGTTTGGAACGCACATGTTCCGGCACTACTATGGCGTCAAACTTACAGAAATGCATCTGGATGACTGGACGATAGCGAGACTATTGGGGCATAAAAGACTGAATAATGTACAGCATTACCGGAAAATGAGCAATCAAAGAATGGCAGACGAAACCAGAGAAGTAAGACAGAGGATGAGTGACATCATATATATGAGTCTGGCAAGATGGGGTGAAGAATATGAGCAAATACGACAAGATGATTGAGGAAAATCAGAGAAAAAGTAAAGAGAAAATTGAACTGGCATTGCAAGCAATACAAGATATGCTGGCAAATAAAGAACGTATCAGCGTTCCAAAGCTGATGAAGAAAACTGGATTGTCGAGAGGATTCTTTTATAAAAATCCAACTGTCCGGGATACATTGAACCAAGCAGTAGAGCAACAGACCGGAATGATAGATCCAAGAAGAGAAATCCTGAGCATGGCGATGGAAAAGCAGATTGAACTGCTGAACCAGAAGGTAGCAGCTCTGAGCAGAGAAAATAAGGAACTGAAGAGAAAGAACGAAAAGTTACAGAAGGCATTACGGAAACAGGATTTGAATTTTATTAAGAACTTATAACATTGAAAATAATAAGATGGAAGAGATGTGTGCAGACACATCTTTTCATCGTTGAGGATAAAATATATAGAATGAGAATGGGATTGTTTTATGGTATACTAAAAGTGAAATGCTAACTTTGATATGAGGTATAAAACAATATGACAGAAATACAAATTAAAAATTTAATTAAAGAATATGAAAAAGAATATATTGAGTTTATGGAAATTGAGAAATTACCACAGTATAAGATAGATTTTTTTGAAATTAATGTTGAGGAAAGCGATGCAGCAGGATTCGCTTCAGCCGCCCAAGCTTACTATAATACGAAAACAGATGAACATATATTAAGGATATGCAAAAGTTCGGAAATACCAAGGTATATTGTGTTTCATGAATTTACGCATATTTTAGATACGGAAATGTATGCAAAGCAAGATTCTTGGAAATATATGGCTTTGTCTGGTTATACAGAATATCATGCAGCACAAGTTGAATTGATGATAATGTTAGGAGCAGATAGTATACAAACTCAAGATTTTTCATTTACAGTTGATGTTGAAATAGGTAATAGTACAGTTAGGAATTACCTAAACTCAAGACATCAATTAGTAGTGAATATGATGAATAGAACAGATTTTCCAAGAGATATTGAAGCATTAAAAACAACGGTAGGTGTGCTATATAATTATTTTGGAGTGCGTTCTATATGTAAAATGTATGCGAAAGATTATACTGAAGAAGTGGATAACACAATTATTATTCAGAAACTTTCAAAAGTATTATTTGAAGAGATAAATAGCTTTATGGTTGGATGGTTTAATGAAGCACAAGTAGAGCTGAGCTTTGTGTCATATATGAAAATAATGTGGCCTATGCTTCAAAGCTATTTTGGAAAAGAATGAAAGATAGTAACAGTAAACACAGTTTTGTATACAGTTAAACCCAGTAAAATCAACGCATGAGGGAACTGGCTACATTTAATTTTCTATTTGATAGGAAGCTGTTTTGCAAAAGGCAGGACAAATATTCGGCAGTATGCGCGAGGTTATTTGCCAATGTCTGATCAATCCGCATTTCCAATATCGTATCTGTGTCATTCTTTAAAAAGCTTACAAAAAGGATTCCACCAGTAAATCATACAAATAATATGTAACAAAAATTTTATGTACAGGTCTTTATGAAGATAATGATTGACTTCATGTAATAAAACAATAGCGCCATTCAGTTTCGAATAATTCCAAAGTGGACGGAATGAGAATGCATGGTATTCGAATCCCCCAGATTACCCGGACTCTTAAGAAGCGGAAGAGCCAATAACTGGATTTTTTGCACACATTTTTTGGCAGTTTCAGACCGGATCTGAGTGAAAGTCTGCATTTGTAACACTGGATTCAGATAAAACAATAGCATGATTTTTCACATATTTTCGAAAAAGCATAAATTGCGTTTGATGTATTTGAACAACGAATATAAGATACCACATCCCCATATGATTTCCAGAATATTCCACCAGGATGCCGTATCATGAAAAAAGCGTACACGGCGTGTTTCTCCCACGATAGTGGTCAGTAAATCAGGAAGATATACATTGTGGGAGATCGGCAATAGTTCAACCGGAAATATCATACGAACACAAATAAGAATCACGAATCCAACCAGAAGTGGAAGTCCAAGCCGAAACATGATTTTGCGATTTCGGAAAATAAGAACCAGAAAAATAATAAAAAGATTACTTACCAAAATCGCCATATTCACGGATGAAATAGAAAAATCTATCATATCATATGACCTCTATTCTAACTCTTTTTTGTATGCGTCCAACATTTGTTGCAATTCATCAATCGTTTCCCGAGCTTTAACAGGATCTTCTTCGGTATCCAAAAGTGCAGAAACAAGAAGAGGCTTTGAGACTGTCTTCTGAAAAGCAAGATAATCAGATGTCAATTCCTGAACTGCAAATTCTTCTGAGGTGATAGTGGGACGATAAGAACGAGACAAAACCGTACCGCTGTATACAATATCTGCAACTTCGACCAACTGGTATTTCAGAAGCTTCCGAAGAACTGCCTGAACGGTATTAATCGTAAGATCCGATCGGGCATCTGCTATTTCAGAAGCAATTAATGGTTTTTCATTTTCCCATAGGATATTCAGAATATCAATTTCACGGGAAGTCAGTTTGGGAAATTTTTTTCTTAAATAACAAATAAGGTCACTCCTTTATCTTTATAATGTATAAATATACTATATACCGAAAAAATGGATGAGTCAATTTAAGAGCATTGACAAAATAATCTTGTAAAAATATAATGAGAATGTAAAAATAATACAATATTAAAAATGAAACTATTACGAAATATTAGAAGATGAAGATAAAGGGGACTTAATCTATGAAAATACACAAAAAATTATTTTATACAGGAACTGTCATACTAACCTGCCTTCTGACTGCCTGTCAGGAAACTCCGAAGGAGGATATAGTGAAGAATAAAGCGGAAAGTAATCTGGAAGATGAGGTACAGCAGAGTACGCAGGAGGATACCGAAGAAGACAGCAGTACAAAAATTTCAGAACAATACCCGGAGCAGTGGACAGAGAGCTGGGAAGCTGGGAATATGGTTGTTGATGTACAGGCAGAGGTACATATTCCGGAGGTATCGGAAATCGTAAGCAAAAAAGTAATGCCGGCTGTTATGTCACAGGAACAGGCGCAGGAAATAGAAAAATACTTTTTTGGAGATGCGGATGCATATTATGCGGATAATGGTGTGACAAAAGAGGATTTACAGGAAGGAAATTATCGCTATCCGGCAGGAAATAGAAAGTTTGGAAAAACGGAACCGACGATTCGGCTATTTTACAGGGGGATGGAGATGTCAGTCAGCAGATCGAAGAGCTGCAGTCGCAGTTAAAAGAAGATGAGCAAAAAATATACAGCGATGGATGAACAGAATACACAGCCGGTAGATGAGGTTGCATTTTGATTCGGATGATGCGATTGAACTGCAGGCAGATCTTGGAAGGGATGAAACGGCAAAATTATATCTGTATAATGACGATGACCGAGGTGCAAGTATCAATTTTGTTAATTACATCGAGGCGGAAAATGTGGTAACTGCGGATAGCACTGTGGGAAATACGCAGGAAGACAATAAGACGACAGAAAAAGAAGCGGAGTTGAATCTGTCTGAGGAAGAGGCGGAGAGTCGGGCGGAAACCCTTTTGGAAGAATTGCAGCTGGGCAAACATCGTGTAGTAAAGATAGAAGAAAAGACGCAATTGTTACATGGAAGTCGTGTGGGATATTATGAGATTTCCTACAGCAGAGATGTGGATGGAATGGATAACCTGTATATGGAAGCTGCTGCCGAGGTGCAAACAGACACAGGGGACAGCAGTGAGGATGATTACATGGCACATATGGAACAGGAGAATGGTCGTATCCAGGTGGATGAGAGCGGAATCATCGGAGTACAGATGGATCTGCCACCACAGGAAATAAGCACGGTAAATGAAAATGTGCAACT
>ENA-OQEL01000549-OQEL01000549.1-human-gut-metagenome-genome-assembly--contig:-NODE-549-length-12945-cov-2.621470_pt1 | contig 12945 bp, 12 predicted proteins | sample MGYA00242796_ERZ504637 | MGnify/ENA primary metagenome ERZ504637 (study PRJEB26092, sample SAMD00036306) | human gut metagenome | host: Homo sapiens | study: EMG produced TPA metagenomics assembly of... | reverse complement strand
CGCGAAGCGGGAACCAGCGGATGGAATGGTTCTTCCAGATTTCAGATGGAACCTTGCTTCCCTTACTTGCCAGCGGTCGAAAGAAGCAGTTCCTGCGCCTGCTCCCGGTTGAGTACATCTGCCCCCGGATGGGCTTCCCGTGTCACGGTCACAGTTCCATCCTTTTACCGTCACGGTCAGCGGCTGTCCCTCCAGTACGGCAGACCACGTTCCATCGCTGATGCCCATCGTCTCTGCTTTCATGGTCAGCATTGCCTCGATGACGTCTGCAAATTGGAAAATACGGTACATCGCGGAACCGCAGCGCTCTTTTGTGAAGCTTTCGCAGACTTCCGATAACGCTGCTGCTTTTCCGGTCTCATACACCGGAATGGAAATGAAAAGAGAGTCAAGCGCATTTTCTTTTAAATAAGCGGCAAGTGCAGGAACGAAATCCTGTTCCTCCAACACTTCTGCTTCCACAACCTGGTTTCCGCCGCAAAGTGCCAGATATCCGATCCGCTCACCGTTTTTCCAGATTGCAATTGCCTGCTCGCCGAACGTTTTCAGGCAGGCTTTCACATCCTCTCTTACCACGTAAAGCGGTTTTTCCTCATTCAGCTTCTTTGCAAAGGCTGCCGCCTCTTCGTCCGCTTCGCCGTTTTCCGGAAACAGCGGCGCAAAGGTGTAAGCGGAGAGTTCCCCGTTTTTCCAGGTATGGCGCACATTTGCCACATCCAGGTAAAACGTGTATTTTTCACTTCCCGGCGTAAAGCCAAAGTAGGCATACCGCTGTCTCTGGCCGTCCAGTGCCAGAAGATCACACGTTCCTTCCAGATCCGTAATCCAGTCGCCAAGAAGACGCTTCATGTGGCCTTCGCCCCTTGCCTTTGGATGCACGGAAACGCTTCCCACATATCCTGCGCGGAGCAGCTTACCCCCTGCTGCCATTTGCTGCGGAAGCACCGCAATCTCGGCCCGGAGTCTGCCGTTTTCCGCAACAGCGACGCGGTGGATCCGTGCCATTTCCGGTCCTGCCTGATAAACCCTTGGAATTAACTGCTCAAAGTCGTGCGGACGGTGTGCCGTGCTGAACACGTAGTTTGCAAGTTCGATGCAGTCCTCCCACTCTTCCGGCTTTGCAAGTCTGTACTCTGTCATAATGTAAAAACCTCCTGATCCTAAAAACCCTTTTGTTTTTGCTCTTCTTTTTCTCTATCCTAACGGATTTTTGTCCTTTTGTCACGAAAATTCCGAACAAATTGCAATATTTTTGCTATATCTGGTCAAAAAAAAGAAACGCGCCCGGAAATTTTCATTCCAGGCGCGTTTCCCTTTTCTCAACGTTTCCTGTTTTACTGGATTCCTTTTACGGTGTAATCCTGTGCCTCTACGGCTGTTTTCAGCACATCGTCTGATACAGGAGCTGTCAGTGTTACAACGGCTGTTCCTTTTTCATGGCTTACTTCTGCGGATGCAACACCCTCGATTGCCTCAAGTGTTTTCTTCACTCTTGCCTCGCAGTGGCCGCACATCATGCCCTCGATTGTCATGGTTTTTACCATTCCCTGTTCTGTTGTCATGTTCAGATCCTCCTTTAGAATTTCGTTTTTGATTCTTTTATCTTTTGACGCGTCGTGCATCCGAAACAGATTCAGACGCAGGGCGTTTGTCACAACGCAGAAGCTCGAAAGGCTCATCGCCGCCGCACCGAACATCGGGTTCAGCTTCCAGCCGAACAGCGGGATCCATACGCCCGCAGCCAGCGGAATACCGATGATATTGTAAATGAAGGCCCAGAACAAATTCTCGTGAATGTTCCTGAGGGTCGCACGGCTTAAGCGGATCGCTGCCGGTACATCGGAGAGGCGGCTCTTCATCAGGACAACGTCTGCCGCATCGATCGCGATATCGGTTCCTGCTCCGATGGCAATACCGATATCCGCACTGGTCAGAGCCGGTGCATCGTTGATGCCGTCTCCTACCATCGCTACTTTTCCTTTTTCTTTCAGGCGGCTGATGACCGCTTCTTTTCCATCCGGCAGAACGCCTGCGATGACTTCGTCCACACCTGCCTCAGCGCCGATGGCACGCGCGGTGCGCTCATTGTCTCCGGTCAGCATCACGACACGGATTCCCATATTCTGCAGCTCTTTCACCGCACGCGGGCTGTCCTCTTTGATGACATCCGCAACCGCGATCATACCGAGCATCTTTCCGTCTTCACTGAAGAACAGCGGTGTCTTTCCTTCTTCGGAAAGTTTTGCTGCCTGCTCTTCCATCTGTTTCGAGAGAACCGCTTTTTTCGTAATCAGTGCGCGGTTGCCTCCGCAGAGCTCTTTTCCGTTCCGTTTTGCCACAAGGCCGTTTCCAGGAAGCGCAGAGAAATCACTGACTTCTTCGCGGGCCAGGCCTTTTTCCTCTGCAAGTGCAAGAATCGCACGGGCCAGCGGATGCTCACTTTTCTGCTCCAGTGCAAAGGCACCTTTTAAAAGCTCCTCCTCACTTACACCGTCCGCCGGGACAAGATCGGTTACCTGCGGCTCTCCGCTTGTGATGGTTCCAGTCTTATCGAGTGCAACGATCTGTGTTTTTCCTGTCTCCTCGAGAGAAACTGCGGTTTTGAACATCGTTCCGTGTTTTGCTCCCATTCCGTTTCCGACCATGATCGCAACCGGTGTTGCAAGGCCGAGCGCACACGGGCAGCTGATAACGAGAACGGAAATACCTCTTGCAAGAGCAAAGCTGACGCTCTCTCCTGCAAACAGCCAGATCACAATCGTAGCAAGTGCAATGCAGATAACGGCCGGCACAAAAATACCGGAAACTTTATCGGCCACTTTGGCGATCGGCGCTTTTGTCGCTGCCGCATCGCTGACCATCTGAATGATCTGGGAGAGTGTTGTGTCTTCTCCGACTCTCGTCGCCTCACAGGTCAGGAAACCGGACTGGTTTAAGGTCGCCGCCGATACGCGGTCGCCGGCCTCTTTATCCACCGGAATACTCTCGCCAGTCAGCGCGGATTCGTTGACGGCACTCGTTCCCTCCAGGACAACGCCGTCCACCGGAATATTTTCGCCCGGGCGGACGATGAAATGATCGCCCTTTTTCACCTGATCAATGCCGACTTCCACTTCTTTTCCGTCTCTTAAGAGAACGGCGGTCTTCGGAGCCAGCTTCATCAGACTCTTTAACGCATCGGTCGTTTTTCCTTTGGAAATCGACTCCAGCATTTTTCCGACGGTAATCAGGGTCAGAATCATGGCTGCGGACTCGAAGTAAAATTCATGCATATAGCTCATGACTGCATCCATGTCCCCCTGTACCTGCGCTCCCGTCATGGCAAACAGGGCGTAGACGCTGTATACAAACGATGCGGTAGAACCAAGCGCTACCAGCGTGTCCATGTTCGGTGCTTTATGCCAGAGACTCTTGAAACCGCTGATAAAGAATTTCTGGTTGATGACCATGACCGCAATGGTAAGCAGGAGCTGTACCAGTCCCATTGCGATGTGATTTCCTTCAAAGAATTTCGGCAGCGGCCATCCCCACATCATATGGCCCATGGAGAAATACATGAGCGGAATCAAAATGAAGAACGGAGCTCAACAGACGGCGTTTCATGACCGGTGTTTCCTTGTCTTTCAGCATCTCTTCGTATTCTGCTGTGGAAGCCGACTGTGATGTGCTCCCTTCTCGCCTTTTTTTCGACGCACCGTAGCCTGCATTTTCCACGGCGGCAATAATCTCTGCCGGGGAGGCCGTTCCCTCCACGCCCATGGAATTTGTCAGAAGGCTGACTGCGCAGGATGTGACACCGGGTACCTTTGACACGGCTTTTTTCGACACGGGTCTGGCAGGCGGCGCAGCTCATGCCGGTTACATTGTACTGTTCCATCGTATGTCTTCCTTTCTGTAGTTCTGGATTTTCTATTTCATATACCCTAATGGGGTATCTTGTTTTCTTCTACACTATATACCCTGTCCGGGTATTTTGCAAGTGTTTTTTCAAAAAATTTCCACTTCTCTTCTGCCATCCCCCGCACAATCCGGCCGGACCATCCTCAGAAATCCCTTGACAACCCGGCGCATGTATTTTATATTGAAGCAATCATGGATGATTTTTTCTTCTTCATCCTTCGGAGGTTTTTATGATTACATATGATTATTATCGCATTTTTTACTTCGTAGCACAATATCACAGCTTTACAAAAGCCGCGGAAATTCTGAAAAACAACCAGCCCAACATCACACGGTGCATGAACAATCTGGAAAGTGAGCTTGGCTGCAAACTTTTTATCCGTTCCCACCAGGGTGTCACACTGACAGCGGAGGGCGAAAAGGTGTATGAGCGTGTGGCCGTTGCCTACGAACAGCTCCGCACGGTTGAGGAGGAGCTGGCTCTTGAGCGGTCTCTTGAGAGCGGCCTTATCACAATCGGTGCGAGCGAGACGGCACTTCGTCTGATGCTGCTCTCCCGCCTGGAGCACTTCCACACCCGCTATCCGCACGTCCGCCTGCGCATCTCCAACCACTCGACGCCGCAGGCCATCCAGGCGCTCGAAAACGGTCTGGTCGACTTCGCAGTCGTCACAAGCCCGGTGGAAATCCGCAAACCGCTGCACAAGATCCCGATTTTCCCATTCCAGGAAATTCTGATCGGCGGATCGAAATATGCATCCCTTTCCGCAGAGCCGCATCATCTCGGCGAATTGTCAGAATATCCTTTTATCTCGCTTGCCAAAGACACCGGCACGCGGGAGCTGTACGCCGAGTACTTTCTGAATCACAACCTCGCCTTCCACCCCGATATGGAGGCGGCGACAACGGATCAGATTCTTCCTATGGTCGAGTATAACCTCGGCATCGGATTTTATCCGGAGGAGCTGGCACGCGATGCCTTAAAGAGCCGTACCGTCTGTCGGATTCCGCTCATCGAGGAGGCCCCCAAACGTGAAATCTGTCTTATCATCAACCCGCGGCAGCACCAGAACGCGGCGGCAAAAGAGCTGATCGAGGAGCTTCTGGAACGCGTATAAGATTTTATGAACTTTGTTTGAAACAGAAAAGACCCTGTCTACCGGCGGACGGAACATCGCTGCTCCATCCTTCCCGTATACAGGGTCTCTTTTTCATTATGCCTGCTGTCCGGCAATCTGCTCTTTTTATGCGGCATGGCAAATACCATCGCCGTGTAGGAAAGCATTGCGCCTGTGATGTAGAAGAACATCAGAAATCCGCTCCGGTTCAGCACAGCGATGCGGACAATTCCAATCCAGAAACCGACGTTGGACGCCAGGGAGAACACACGCGCAAACATCATGTTTTTCTCCTCACCCTTTGCCAGGCGGACGATCAGCAGCAGCATGGCCGCTGAAAAGAATAGTGTCATACAGCACTCCAGAAATACTTCCATTTTTTCAGCCTTCTTTCTTCACTCTCTCTTATTTCTCAGCGGTACTTTTCCAGTGACATCAGAAGGAAGCTCACCAGAAGAAGTCCGCAGGAAATCCAGATTACATGGATTCCATACAGCATGGAGAACACGCCTCCGATTCCGGCGCCGATGGCGAAAGCCAGAATCACGCCGAAATAGTATCCGGCCTGACGGAGCTGTTCTTTTTTCTTATCCCGCATATACATAGACAGCGCTGCGGTTCCGCTTCGCAGGTTTCCGATGCACATGGTGCTTGCATACGAATAACCGCCGACCTTGCGGAAGGTCTGTACCTGAATCGCGCACGCAAACGATACAAGCATCGCCGCGAGCATATTATAAGAAGACGGAATAAATCCGACGATCGCAAGGATCACAATTTCCGCCGCGAGAAGTACCTGCCGCCAGTGCAGCCTCTTTGCATACCGGTAATGCTCCTGGAAATTTTCTGCCAGAAATACACCCATCGCAAAAAAGAGGATCGGGAAGAGATACCGAAGACCTGCCGTAAAGTTTCCTTCCAGAAAGTTCTGGCTCATCAGCACAACGTTTCCCGTCTGGGCATTTGAGAATACTTCATCTCTGCAATTGTACGTGTAGGCATCCTGAAAACCGCCGGACAGCGCCAGAAACATACTGTTGATAAATGCTTCCGACATCTGATTTTCCGAGAGCAGGCGTCCTACAAGGCTTGCTTTCTTTTCCATAAATTTTCCCTTTCTTTCAACAGACGGCCCGGCTTTTTGGTGCCTGCCGTTTTGCTTCCCTTATTATAACCGCCCGCTTTTTGAGATGGAAAAACGGATATCGTATTATGCTCATATATTTTTCATATGACTATATTGATTTAAAATCATTTTAATATGATACACCGTAAAAAAAGGAGAAATTTTGTCACTTTGCACAAACAAAATTTCTCCCTTTTTGTAAATTGTCTTTATTGTTCTAAAATTTTCTTACTTTCTTCCTCTCTGTTTCTCACTCTGCTCGCGGTGGTACTGCAGCGTGTAGAGCTGGTAATATCTTCCCTGCGCTGTTAAAAGCTCCTGATGCGTTCCATGCTCCACGATTTTTCCGTGGGACAGTACGATAATCTCATCCGCATGCTGGATCGTCGAAAGACGGTGCGCTACGATCAGCATCGTTCCGATGTTCTTCATCTTTTCCATGGAATCCTGGATCAGAAGCTCGGTTTCGGTGTCGATGTTCGCCGTCGCCTCGTCAAGGATCATGACCGAAGGCTTATGGATGATGGTACGCGCAAACGAGAGAAGCTGGCGCTGTCCCGGCGGAGAAGTTGTTTCCCTCTCTCCCGCACCGGCTCGTCGAGGCCGTAATCCAGCTTGTTGATAAACTGGTCAGCATTCACGTAATGGCAGACGTCCATGATCTCTTCATCGGAAATCCCCTCCTCGCGGAGAATAATGTTGCTACGGATCGTTCCCGAGAACAGGAAGACATCCTGCAGCATCTGGCCGAATTTTTTCCGCAGGGAATCGATCTTGATCTTTCGGATGTCGATGCCGTCGATCAGAATCTCACCCTTCTGGAACTCGTAGTTCCGGCAGATCAGGGAAAGAATCGTCGATTTTCCGGAACCGGTGGAACCCACAAATGCGATTGTCTCTTTCGGGTTGACGTGGAATGAAACGCCTTTTAACACCCACTCGCCCGGGATATAGGAAAACCATACGTCGCGGAACTCAATTTCGCCCCTGATGTCGGTAAGCTCGATCGCATCCGGCGCATCCTGCATTTTTGGCTCGAGATCCAGAATCGAGAATACTTTCTCGGCGGATGCAAATGCGGACTGCAGCCAGTTGAACTGCTCCGCCAGGTTCTGGATCGGGTTGAAGAATTTTGAAATATACATGTAAAAGCTGACGATCATACCGCTGGTAAGCGTCTGGCCGAGGAACGACGTTCCCTCCAGATAGCCCTTGCCGCCTAAATACAAAAGGCAGAGCACGGAGCTGATATACAGCATGTAGACGAGCGGACGGAAAATACCAAACACGAAAATCTGCTCCTGCTGTGCGCGGCCGAGTGCGTTGCTCTTGTCGGTAAACTCGCGCATCTTGGCATCCTCGCGATTGAAGATCTGTGTGATTTTCATACCGGAAAGGTTCTCCGACAGATACGTGTTGATGTCCGTAGTACAGTCTTTTACTTTCCGGTGTGCTCTTCGCGAGAATTTGCGGAAAATAATCGAGAACAGCATGATAAACGGCACGAAGCAGAGCACCATCAGCGTCAGCTCATAGTTCAGAAACAGCATCGCAATCAGAATACCGATGATCACGAAGAAGTTCTTCAGAAGATTGACCAGAAGGTTGGTGAACATCAGCGAAATCGCGTTCGTATCGTTTGTCGTTCTCGTGACAAGCTTTCCGACCGGAATCTCATTTAACTGCTCGTGGGAAAGGCGCTCGATGTGGACGAACAGATCCTCCCTCATATTGGAAATAATTTTCTGACCCGTCTTCTGCAGAATCACGGCCTGGAAATACGTGCACGCCATCGAGACAAGAAGGATTGCCGCATAGCCCCGCTACCCACAGAAACAGGGCATTCAGCGCGAATTTTCCAACGACGAGCTCCTCAAATTTTTGCCGACGATCAGCGGCGAAATGATATCGTACGCGATCGAAAACAGCATCAGAAAACCAACAACGATAAACTGGCGGTAAAACGGCTTTGCGTAATCCATCAGACGCTGCATGATTTCACTGTCTTTCATGTTCCGCTCAAAGCCGGTTTCTTTTTCTCCATCTTTCACTACAAACGCGGCCACAATCAGCAGGGTGGAAATCACGCCGATGATCGCGCCGACCCAGAGAATCGGATAATAATTGTGCATTTCTACTCCTCCCCCGCTTCCTCTTCAAGTTTCTGCAGATCGACCATCTTGCGGTACGCCGTGCAGGTCCGGTACAGATCCTCGTGTTTTCCGACTGCATGGACTTCTCCGTCCTCGACGAACACGATCTTGTCCATCTGCTCCACCGTTGAAATCCGGTGTGCGATCAGAATTGTCGTCAGTCCCTCACGTTTTTTGAGATTGTCGAGAATCGTGCGCTCTGTTTTGGTATCGACCGCAGAGACGGAATCGTCGAGAATCAGAATCGGTGCGTGTTTCATCAGCGCACGCGCAATCGAGATTCGCTGCTTCTGTCCGCCGGAAACCGTCACACCGCGCTCGCCAAGAACGGTGCGGTAGCCCTCTTTGAACTCTGCGATATTGTCATGGACATCGGACATCATCGCCGCATCCTCAATGGCCTCCTGGTTTTCGTCATCAAAGGCGAAGGAAATATTGCCGGAAATCGTGTCGGAGAACAGGAAGTTGTCCTGCGGCACGTAGGCACAGCCCTCACGCACGGAGTGAATGGAAACGGTGTTGACATCGTGGTCATCAATAAACAGCATTCCGTCCGGCACGTTGTAGGTGCGGAGCAGCAGATCGACGAGGTCGTTTTCCGGAACCGGTCTTTCCGACGATGCCGACACTTCTCGCCCGGCTCAATGGTAAACGATACGTTTTTCAGCACATCGTACTCCCCGTCCGGATAGCTGGAAGGTCAGATTGCGGAACTCGATTTTTCCATGGATGAACGGCAGATCCTGCACACCGCCGCGGTCCTTTCACATCGACTTTTGCGTCAAGCAGTTCCGTAATACGATTTAAGGACGCTTTTCCACGGGATGTCTTCTCAATCAGCATGGAGACCGCCATGATCGGCCATACAACGGCCGAGAAATAGCCGATATACTCGACAAGCTGGCCGGCGTCGAAGCTTCCGCAGTAAACGAGATAGCCGCCGTAGCCTAAGATTACGCAGATGACGGACTCGACGAACAGCGTTACCATAATGTTCAGCAGTGTGGAAATTTTGGTATATTCTACGTTGATGTCCTCGTTCTCGCGGTTCAGTCTGCGGAACATCATCAGCTCTTTCGTCTCTTTGACGAATGCTTTGATGACAGCAAGACCGGAATAGTTTTCCTGCGCGAAATCGGACAGCTCGGAAAAGGCCGCCTGGCGCTCTTCCCACTTTTTCATCAGGTATTTGCCGAGCGTTGTGCCGGCGGCCATCAGAAATGCCATCGGGATCATGGAAAGGCCGGTCAGGAAGTGGTTCATGCGCCACATTTTGATCACGGCAAGCAGGCCTAAAAACAGCGCATCGCAGAACATCAGAATACCGTCGCCGAAGCACTCCTGCACGGTATCGAGATCGTTCGTGTAAAGACTCATCAGGTTTCCGACTTTGTTGACCTGATAATACTCCTGGGACAGCTCCTTGCTGTGCGCGAACATGCAGGTACGAAGATCGGTCACCACGCGGATCGCGGAGCCGAAAAAGCAGACTCGCCACAGGAAACGGCCGACTACCATGACGATAATGGTAATAATCATGGGCCGGCAGACCTGATCCAGCAGAAATTCCATATCAACACCGCCGCCTGGCCGTTGACCAGAACAGGGTCGCCGTTCATGCCGTTGATGACCATGCGGTACAGCTCCGGTATGAAAAGCTGGAAATAATCTACGAGAATCAGCGCTGCAAGACCGAGAATCAGAATGGGCGCATTCTTCAGGTAGTATTTGTTAATGTACTTTCCAAATATCATATATTTTCTCCCTCTTTTGTTTTGCCATTGTCTGCTATGATCTTTCTGACCATAACAGTCCTTCCCTTTTCCAAAGCGTTTCGCCCGATGCTCCTTTCTTCTCCTGCATTTCACAGCTCCGATGCAATTTTAACAGAGATAAACAGAAGGAACTGGACTTTGAAAAATCCAATTCCTTCTGTTCCAATTCACATTCCTGCTCCAAAAGCGTTCCGCTTCTTCTTTGCAGGACACCGTTGTCCTGTGAATGTTTGTTCTATTTTTAGTATACGGTTCTTTTTCTCTCCCGTCAAGCATTTCACGCGTTTTTCTGTTTTCTTTTTATTTTTTGCCGTTTTCCGCTTTTTTGCGCAAAATCTGCGCATTCCGGTTAAAACACCCAAAAGAAGAAGAAGGCTGACGCCAAGTGTGATCCACCACGTTCTGGTCACGGCTGCAATCAGATATCCCACCAGGCAGACACACGCTGTAACGGCCGCATACTGCATCTGCGTCGATACGTGGTTCAGATGGTTGCTCTGCGCACCCGCACTTGACATAACCGTCGTATCCGAGATCGGCGAAATATGGTCACCGCAGACCGCCCCTGCCAGGACGGCGGATACCGAGATAATCATCATCTCCAGATTTGTTCCGGCGGCGAACATGCCCGTTGCAATCGGCACAAGAATCGCGAACGTTCCCCAGGAGGTTCCCGTCGAAAAGGAAAGGAACACCGCCACGGCGAACAGCACCACCGGGATAAAAATACTTGCGGATGCATGGTCTCCCACGACGCTTCCGACAAACTGGGCCAGGCCCATCGCATCACCGACGCCTTTTAAGGTCCACGCAAAGACGAGAATCGTAACCGCCGGAACCATCAGCTTGAAGCCCTCGGACAGGCTGTCCATAAAGCTCTTGAAGGTGATGACCTTCCGCGGCAGATACAGCGCCATCATAAACAGGATCGTCACGACGGAGGCAAAAATCAGACTCGTCTCTGCATCACATCCTGCGAACGCGGAAATCACATTGTCCGCGCCGCCGAGGAAGCCAGTGTAAACCATCGCTCCAATCGCTGATACAATCAGCACGGCAACTGGGAGCACGAGGTCGATGACTTTTCCGTTCGGATTGACCTCCTGCTCGGAAACCTGCTCAAACTCCTCGCCTCCGGTCGTGAAAAGATCACCTTTGGCGGCATTATCCTCGTGGAGCTTCATCTGACCAAAATCAAAGCCGGTGTAGCAGATGTAAAAGACCATCGCAATTGTAAGGATCGCATACAGGTTATACGGAATTGTCCGCAGAAACAGCTGGAATCCACTGATTCCCGCATCCGCCGGCACATACGAGTTGACGGCTGCCGCCCAGCTTGAGATCGGCGCGATAATACAGATCGGCGCTGCGGTGGAGTCGATGATGTATGCGAGTTTCGCGCGGGAAACCTTGTGGCTGTCCGTGACCGGGCGCATGACAGAGCCGACTGTCAGACAGTTGAAATAGTCATCCACAAAAATCAGAACACCAAGCCCCATCGTTGCCAGAAGCGCACTCCGCTTCGTTTTGATCTTCGTCCCCGCCCATTTTCCATACGCCGCTGAGCCGCCGGATTTCGCCATCAGCACGACAACCATGCCAAGCAGGATATCGAAGATCAGAATGTTGATGTTCATGCTGTTCCGTAAAATTTCAAAGAAGCTTGTGAACGCATCCCACGGATGGAAGCCGGTGTACAAAAGGACACCGACTGCCGATCCGATGAACAGGGAACTGTAAACTTCTTTTGTGACAAATGCAAGCAGAATTGCAAGCAGCGGCGGGACGAGTGCCCACCAGGTTCCGATAAACATTGAACCATTCATGTCGTCTGTTTTCCCTTTCTGCTGTTAAGTTCGTTTACACTTCCGGCGTCACAATTTTTTCCAGCTACTGCACATGCTGCCGCTGTCTTTGGAGATGCCAGATAAATTTCAACTTTAGAAGTACCCATTCTTCCAAGAAAGTTTCGGTTGTTCGTTGCTACAACACGCTCGCCGTCAGAGAGGATTCCGCCCGCTCTTCCGCAGCACAGGCCGCATCCCGGATGTGTAATCATGGCGCCTGCCTCTGCCAGTGTATCGAGAATGCCCATTTTGCTTGCCTGCAGATAAATCTTGCGGCTTGCCGGTGTTACGATCAGTTTTACGTAGTCGGCTACTTTTTTGCCTTTTAAAACCTCGGCTGCCGCCTGCAGATCCTCGAGACGGCCGTTCGTACAGGAACCGATGAAGACCTGATCGATCGGGGTTCCCTCGAGAACGCTGGTATCACGGATCTTGTCTACCTGGGACGGGCATGCCATAACCGGCACAAAATCCTCGGCGCGGTAGGTGATGGTGCACAGATATTTTGCATCCTCATCGCCTTTTTAAGCTCTTCTGATAGTCATTGAGTTCGATCTCGCAGTATTCTGCGGTCTTCTCATCCGGGGTAAAAAGTGCACATTTGGCACCTGCCTCGATCGCCATGTTGGCAATCGTCATACGGCTTGCCACGGTCATATTTTCTACGGTGCTTCCTGAGAACTCCAGTGCGCGGTACGTTGCGCCGTCTGCACCGAGGTCACCGATCAGACGCAGGATAATGTCTTTTGACATCACATTTTTCGGCAGCTCGCCTTCGATGACAACTTTGATCGTCTCCGGCACTTTGATCCACATCGTACCCGTTCCAAGGATGCTCGCCATCTCTGTGTAGCCGATTCCGGAAGAGAATGCACCGACACAGCCGTATGTCGTCGTGTGGCTGTCGGTTCCGAAAACAACGTCGCCCGGTTTTACGTAACCTGCCTCTGTCATTAACTGATGGCAGATTCCGTCGCTTCTGTGTACTGTTTTCATGCCATATTCTTTGCAAATTCTTTTACCGTA
>ENA-OQEL01000548-OQEL01000548.1-human-gut-metagenome-genome-assembly--contig:-NODE-548-length-12964-cov-4.399003_pt1 | contig 12964 bp, 14 predicted proteins | sample MGYA00242796_ERZ504637 | MGnify/ENA primary metagenome ERZ504637 (study PRJEB26092, sample SAMD00036306) | human gut metagenome | host: Homo sapiens | study: EMG produced TPA metagenomics assembly of... | reverse complement strand
CGTATCCCAGTTCTGCATCCAGGCAATCATAATTCTACGGCCATCCGGTGCAAGCAAAGTCTGCATTGCATAATAATCCATTCCATAATCGACGCTTTGTACTGTCTCTTCTTTTAAGGTATGTGTCTCCGGATCCATCTCTCCGATGATACATAAGGTCCCATTTCCATTATGGAACTCCAGTCCTTCCGGCAACATGTCCTGTGGACTTGTCAGAAGAACATGTTTTCCATCTAATTCGAAAAAGTCCGGACACTCCCACATCTTTCCATAACGTTTTTTATTTTCTGCCAGTACACTGACAAATTCCCATTCAAATCCATCTGCACTTTTATAAAGAAGAATCTGTCCACTTCCATCTGCCGGACGGCTTCCGATCACACAATAGAAGTACCCATCTTTTTCTTTCCAGATCTTTGGATCCCGGAAATCCACTTTACTTGCACCTTCCGGCAAGTCTTTAGCTGTCAGAACCGGATTCTTTTCATATTTCTTATAATTTTTTCCATCTCCAACAGCCACTGCCTGTGTCTGAATATCCCTTGCCGTTCCATCTTCAAGCGTCTCCTGATCTACAGCAGTATAAATCAGCAGCTGTCTGCCGTCGTCCAGTTCTATTGCACTTCCTGAAAAACATCCTATCTTATCATAATCTTCATCCGGTGCCAGAGCTGCCGGAAGATATTCCCAGTGAAGCAGATCTTTACTTACCACATGGCCCCAGTGCATACTGTTCCAATGTGTATCATATGGATTATACTGGTAAAACAAATGATACTCTCCCTGATAGCAGGAAAAACCATTTGGATCATTCATCCATCCAACATATGGACTCACATGAAAAGCCGGTCGATCCTCTGCTTTTATCTGCAGCCCCTGTTCAGCTTCATATTTTCTAGCCTTTTCTAACATCTCACTCATGAAAATTCTCCTGTTGTTTGTATCGTTATTTTTCTTCACTCAACGACTTCTGATACTCATCAAAGTATTTCTGTTTAATTGAAATATAATCAGAAAGTCCATACTGTTCCATTTTCTTCAGATAAGAATCCCACTCTTTTTCAATTCCGCCATTCAGGATCCAGTCTGCTTTCTTCTGTTCTGCATATTTTTTGATATCTGTATCATACTGAGATACTTTATTGGTATCATCAATGCTCATGAATACGTTTGGATAAACATATTTACTGTTCATATCCTGTAAATAAGTTTCATGCATATTGTCCAGACGCCATTTTGCATCCTCTGGCTGTGTTACATAGACGTCATAATATTCATTCAGAACTGCAAGAGGACCATTTACAGATTGTGCTTCACGTACTTCTACCGGAGACTGATCCCCCAGATCCATGTGTTTCAGCATTTCTCCACCATCTTTATTGGTAGACAGTTCAAAAATGTTAAAGGAATCCTTCTCTCCATAAGTTCCCCAGTTATTCTGCGGTGACTGAAGTGGTGCATACATCTGATCGATCCATGCAGCAGCAAGTGCTGTGTTACGGCAGCTGGATGTAAGAACACATCTTCCACGATCATATCCACTTGTTTCACTGTTATTCTGTCTTGTAATGTTCCGCATACCATCTGGTCCTGTCAGAGCCGGCAGCATAACATAATCTTCATTATTATCAATATTGGCGATATCCCATGTAAAGCAGAGACCATAGCGGTGATTCTTTCCTTTGGCGACATAAGTAGACCACTCTTGTGTAAATGCTTCCGGGTCGACCAGATCCTCTGTTACAAGTTTATGTAACCACTCAATTCCTTCTTTGTATCCTTCCTGAACGGTTGTATAAATAACTTTTCCTTCGTCCGTTACAGCGAAATGATCTCCTGTATCTCCATAGCCTTCTCCAAATCCATTGAGCAGAATTGCCGGATCCTGGTCACCATTATTGATGATAAATGACATTGGAATCACAGCACCTTCAATCGAAAATTCTTTTTCAAGCTCATCTGCATGATCACGGAATTGAATCAATACCTGTTCCAGTTCATCTGTTGTTGTCGGAATCTCGAGTCCTAGATAATCCAACCATTTTTTATTAATATACGGAATATCTCCGATTGCCTGAATGGCTTCTTTCCCAGAACCAAGCTGTTCAATCCATGGGAAGGAATAAATATGTCCATCTGGTGCGGTGCACATTGTCCTGTATTCTGGATATTTTTCAAACACTGCCTGTAAATTCGGCATATATTTATCTATCAGATTTTCCAGCGGAATGATAATCCCCTGTTTTGCATAACGCAGCAGATCATAATCACTCATTCCGGCATTGAATAATCCATCTGGCAGATTTCCAAATTGTGCAAGCGCCAGATTCTTCTTATCAGAGAACTGATCCGATACAAAACAAGTCCAGTCAATATGAACATTGGTCTGCTCTTCCATTCGCTGAAAAATTACTCGTTCATTCGGATCCTGTGTTGATGTAGCCGGTGCACTTGTAATAAAGGAAAGCTCTGCAGTTTCCTTTAATGGAAACTGCACCTCCGATACAGGTGTACCCGGATCAATTTCAGCCTCAAGCTGCTGCTTTTTTCCACATCCTGCAACTCCCACCATCATCGTCAGGGACAGTACAATTGCAAGCAATGCATTTACTTTTCTTTTCTTCATATCTGTATCGTTCCTTTCTTATTAGCCTTTTACCGATCCGACCATAATTCCTTCATCAAAGTATTTCTGGAAGAATGGGTACATTACTAACAGTGGTAAACTTGATACTACGATCGTTGCATATTTCAGCTGTTCTGCTACTTTTGCCATTTCTGCTGTACTCTGAATATCAGCGATCATTCCAGGCTGTGGTGTATTCTGTACCAGGATGGAACGGAGTACCAGCTGTAATGGCTGAAGATTTGCATCATTCAGATAAATCATTGCATCGAAATAACTGTTCCACATTCCAACAAAAGACCAGAGTGCCAGTACTGCGATGATTGGCTTACATACCGGAAGCATGATTTTAAAGAAATGCTGGATCTCATTTGCACCGTCAATCGCAGATGCTTCTCTTAATTCTGTCGGGATTGACTGATAATAAGTTCTGGCAAGAATCATATTCCATACATTAAATGCTCCTGGAATCAGGATTGCCCACACTGTATTAACCATGTGCAGCTGATTGATCAGGATAAATGTAGGAATCATTCCACCACCAAAGAACATTGTGATCAGGAAAATAACATTGAAAAAGTCTCTTCCTACAAATTCCTTCTTTGACAGTGGATACGCAGCCAGTAATGTCACAAAAACAGAAATTACTGCAAATGCAAGTGAATACAGGAAGGAATTCAAAAATCCACGCCAGATCATTTCGTTCTCTAATACTCTTCGATATGCGTCTAATGTCCAGTCCTTGGTGTTAAAACTCAATCCCTGGTTATTCAAAACAGTAGGATCCATAAAGGATGCGAGTACTACATAAATAATCGGTATCGCTATAGAAAGGACGAATAAACCAAGAATAGTAAATCCGATTCCAAGGATTACTTTGTCTGTCCTTGAATATTTTCTCTTTTTTTTCTCCATCTCTTCTCCCTCTTTTCTATAATCCTTCTCCATCATTCAGTTTCTTAACAACCCAGTTCACAAAGATCAGCAAGATAACATTTACAACTGAATTGAAAAGACCTACCGCTGTCGAATATCCATAGTCTCCATTCAGAAGTCCAATACGGTATACATATGTAGACAGGATTTCTGATGCCGGAAGGTTCATATCTGTCTGTAAAGCATAAGCTTTTTCGAAACCAATACTCATGATATTTCCAGCCTGCAAAATAAACTGAATTACAATGATATTCTTAATTGCCGGCAATTCTACATACCAGATCTGCTGCAGAAGATTCGCTCCATCCATGAGGGCTGCTTCTTCCAGCTCCTTGCTGGCATTCGCCAGTGCTGCTGTGTACATGATAGATGCCCATCCTGCGGTCTGCCAGATTCCACTTGCAATGTAAATTGTCCGGAATGCAGAAGGCATTGTCATCCAGTTTGTACTGATTCCTAATACTTTATTCAGTGGGCCTACAGGAGATAAAAGCATACGAACCATACCACAAAGCACGATGACTGAAATAAAGTTTGGCATATAGATCAAAAGCTGCACTTTCTTCTTAATTCCGGTCTTACGAATACGATTCAGAAGCAATGCAAGAATGATTGGAACCGGAAATCCCCACAGTAATCCATAGATACTCAATTTCAACGTATTCATCAGATAGTTCATAAAATCTGGTGAAGATAAGAATCGTCTGAAATACTCAAGCCCTACCCAGGGACTACCAAGAACTCCTTTTATTACATTGTAATCTTCAAAAGCAATCAGAAGACCTCCCATCGGGAGATACTTAAAAATAATTGTCAGTAAAAGTCCTGGCATCAGGAAAAAAGATATAACTGCCAGTTTTTTCTTCACATAAGTCATCTTTTCTCTCCACGTTCGCTTGCTTACTGGACTTTTGCTTGAATTTTGCATTCTTTTCATGCACTTCTTCCTCCATTCCATTGATTTTATGAGAACCGGTTACGTTAACCGGTTATTTTATGATTTGATATTACTATATCCATTTCTTTCTGTCAACACTTTTGTATACTAAAATAACCGGTTACGTAATCAGTTATTTTATCGTTGCGTTTTTCCATCAAAATTGCTATACTGAAAAATATTATTAACCGTCAGCCATCATATTGAAGGAGATTCAACTTTTATGAGTAAAAAGAAACAGGTAACTTTTGCAGATATTGCGGAATACACCAATTTTTCAAAAACTACAATATCAAGATACTTCAATCATCCTGATTCTCTTACCTTGGAAAACCAGGAAAAGATTTCACAAGCTCTTGACACACTTGGATATAAAAAGAATAAGCTGGCAAAAGTTCTGGCAAATGGAAAAAGTGAATTTATTGGAATCATTGTTCCGAATCTTTACCTGCACTATTATTCTGAGATGCTGACACAATTCCTTTCCAGCTACCGTGATTATCATTATAAGTTTCTTGTTTTCGTCAGCGAACATGGCGCAGAAGAAGAACAACAGTATATTGAAGAACTTCTGTCTTATCAGATTGAAGGACTGATTGTTTTAAGTCACACTCTTCCATCTGAGAAACTCGCTTCCTACCAGATTCCTGTCATCGCAATTGAACGCGAAGCAGAACATATCAGCAGCGTCAATACTGACAACTATATGGGAGCACTTCAGGCTACTTCTCTGTTGATTCGAGATAAATGTGATATATTAATTCACATAAATGTCAATGTGAATAAATCCGCCCCGGCTTATGACCGAATCTGGGCCTTTCAGGCAACTTGTGAAGAATATCATGTGCCATATGATATAGATTTGAGTGTAAAAGGTGCTTCTTATCATGAGCTTTTGGATGTAATCCGAGAGATTTTCAATAAGATAGAATCAAAATACCCCGATCAAAAAAAAGGGTATCTTTCTTGCGAACGATACCTATGCTAATATGTTTCTTAATTTAATTTTCCAAAAATACGGGACATTTCCTTCCACTTACGAGATTGTTGGATTTGACAATTCTCCGATTGCCAGCGAGGCAATCCTTCCGATCACAACCATCGGACAGCAGATCGATGTGATTGCAAAAACTGCCATGGATCTTCTGGTCCAGCAGATGGAGGAACAGAAAAAGCGTGTTCCCAAACCATTGGGTGAACCCATCCATAAACAGATTACACCTATATTAATTCGCCGCAATACAACAGAATAATTTATTTCTCATGTAAAAAGGCCGGGATCCTTTCCGATCCCGGCTATATATGGGGGGAGAATAAACAATGGAAGTTAACCTTCGATTGCGATGTAACCATCTTTTTCTTCAACGGCTTTCGGTGCTTTCTTCGGAACAGAAAGTTTCAGAATACCGTCTTCATATTTCGCATGGATATCTTCTTCACTGACTGCATCACCAACATAGAAGCTTCTGCTTAAAGTACCAGCATAACGTTCACGTCTGATGTAGTTGCCCTTCTTATCCTGTTCATCTTTATCAAGACCTTTGGCTGCTGACAGTGTCAGATAACCATCCTTCAGCTGAACCTTAATCTCGTCTTTCTTAAATCCCGGAAGATCCACATCCAGTTCATAACTGCCATCAGTTTCACGGATATCCGTTTTCATCATGTTCTGCGCATGTTTACCATAAAGCGGATTCTTCTTGCCCCAGAACTCATCTTTAAACGGGAAGTCCATCCAGTCATCATCAAATAAGTTTTCTCCAAAAATACTAGGCATTAACATAAGTCATCTCTCCCTTTTCTTTTATGATCTATCTTGAAATAAGTTTTAAGTTCTGAACTCGGTTGGTATGAAGGATATTCAAAAGATTTTCTTTCAATCTTTTTATCTCATATCCCTCTTCCTTTGTTCTAGTTGTAATAGAACACTTATTATTAGCACTGTCAAGAGGCGAGTGCCAATTATTCTGTGAAAAATTTGTGAAGCCTTGATTTTACGGGCTTCACAGGGATTTTTCACTTGCTTTCGCACTCTATTTTCTTGATTTGACCACATTTTTACGACAAATCTTTGGAAAAATATATTCGTCTAATTTTCTTACCACATTTTACGACAACGACTTATGGTTTATACCACAGCAGGTACGGTTTCCGGCAGATTCATTTTAGACATCTCATTTTCCACGTGAGACTTCTTTAATTTTCTTTGTCAGGTCTTTCCGAACAATCTTACCGTCAAAGTTCTGACGGAGCTTGTTCTTTATTTCTTCATGGGTACTTTCACCCTCTGCAAATTGCTCCATCTTTCTCTCCTCCTGCGGCATTAACTAAAAAAATCAAACTCGTCCACCGCAAAGGCGATGTCAATCTGGAATGGCTCCCGCTGTGGCATCTGTAATCCCTGTTCATCTGCAATTACCAGATAATAAGTAGCTGTATTGCTGTATTTTAGAGATTTTAGATTAAACTGACAACGGAAAGTTCTTTCTGCACCGTTATCACTGGTCTTATCTGCAATAATCTTCTGAATATCACTAATCTGCTTGCCGTCCTCATCTGTAAAGTAAACCTGATGGTCACTAATCTCTGTCATTAGCTTTGTCAGAATTACTTCGTTAATACACGGAAAGCACTCTGTTCCTACCAAATCTTCTACTGTCAGCTTTTCAAAACGCTGATACAGACGAGCTTCATCCTCAACATAACGTGCCACATCATATAATTGCGGAATGTTGTCACTATGAAGCCATTCAGAAATAAAACCGTCCAGTCCGGCAAGATATTCCTGCCGCATGGTACGGGTCGCCGCGGTTAAAAGCAGATGAATTGCCAACCGCCCAAGATCTGGTTCTTCCTCCACAAATCCGCATCCCTGACGAACCATCGCCCAAAATGCTGCGTCTGCATGATATTTTACAAAATCCTGATAAACCGTATTATTATTCAAATCCAGTCCCGCCTGGAACACACTACGGAGAATCATATTAGGCTGTGCATCTTTCAATCCACAGATTGCCGCCATGACAGCCATGTGTAACTGTGCCGGTGTTTCCGGAACTTTATTCTGCGTGCTAGCTTTCAAACGACGGTCTTTCGCATTGAAATAAGCACGATAATTCTTAACCTGTTTCCTCATTGCTGGATTTGATATAAGTCCCATCTCATCCATCCAGATAGAAATCAGATCCGCCCGAAACTCTTCGCTGTAAAGCTCCACATCCAGAAGCCAGTTATCATCAGGGCGGTTATAGACACACGGACTGTAAACCAGATAATTTGTGCTCAAATCATCTACTGAAAGCAGTTTTTTACAGAAAACGCATTATTTCCAGTCAGTGCAATCACCTTTGCATTTTCTAAAACCACTTCATCCAATTTATCCTCAAATTCCTTATCTTCATCGTACCAGAAAATGATACGACGCTGATAAAACTCAGGAAGAGGTGCAGCAAACCTGCGATTTAAATCTTGTATTATTTTATCTGTATCCATGCTGTCCTCCTACCTTATAATTTTCCAATTTGCTTTTCGTTTTGTTCCGCTCTGTACCAATCTACCTTTTTCCTGTAAAGAAGCGAACATTCGAGAAACCGTTCTTTTCGATATACCCATTTTTTCTGCATAATAGGCCTGTGTTGCAGACGGATTCTTCTCTATAATCTGCAACAATTTTTCTATCTGCGTCTGTTCCTTATTAAGCGGCACTTCAGCGCCATTAGTGCCATTATCGGAGCCACATTTAACGCCATTAGCGCCATTTTTAGTGCCATTGGCGTTAATTATGGCGTTATTGGTATCAACCTGACCTCGATAAATATTAATACGCAAATCAACTTCGCCACCAATAAACTCCAGCTCCCGCAATCCGGCAGCTTTTACTTTATCAATAATTCTCGGGATGCCGCTTCCCCAATGCTCAATCAGGTTCATATAGGCAAACGCATGGGCAAGGGCTTCATTTCTGATTTTGGAATAGCCTTCTTTCATACGCTCCATCGTTTGTCCCATTGGCAGCTTTCCTGGAGAAGTAATTTCCAATCGGTTGTCATATACCGCTACCTGTATCGTACCATGATCCAGATAACTACGATGTACCATAGCATTTATAATCAACTCACGAATGGCATCCGGTGGAATCTCATAAACATCCTGGCGATAAATTCCCACAATTGTAGCACCCAGATGAATATTTCTCAGGTTCTTCGCCATAGCCATCGGAACGGATTCTTTTACTCCATCCCGGATAGCTGTTTCCACCCTTTCCTGAAAAGCATCTTCCTTTTCTCTGGTTTCCAGATACGGATCTGCTTCATTCCTGTACTCTCTGGAAAAATAATCGTTTAAAGCAACTACAACTGCTCTGGTGTACGATTTATATTTTTCCCTGTCCATCGTCTGCAAATATTCCCATGCCTGCCTGTCCTGTTCATCACAAAGGTTCAAACGGATATTGGTATTGATGATTTTCCGTTCTTTTCTCATCCAAGCATCCCTCCGTTTCTCTGGATCTTCCTTACGGTCATTGCTTCATAACCTTTCGCTGTGGCACAGATGTCCCGTACAATCGTCACTCGGTTCTTGTCATATTCTCCGAAGTTCTGTATCATACAACCGCCACCGCCCACTACATACAGACGCATCAGTTCTGGATTGTATTCCCGTTCCCTCAGCTTATGAAAGATTTCTTTCGTATAATCTCCGGCAGTTTTACGAATCACTGTCAGATATTTCTCACCAATATCTGCTGTACCGATACGGATCACCTGCTCAATCACTAGATCGTCCACTACTGTTCCCAGTTCTTTCAGCAGGGATTCCCTTACAGCAAGCACACACTGATGTGTTCCATATTTCTCTGTAAAGCATTTCTTCTCTAATGGACGGGAATTGTTGATATACATGATGTTCATAGTTCCGTTTCCAATATCCACAAGCATGTTGATTCCTTTGAAATCCTGTAAGCGGTAAAAGGCTGCTGCAAATCCCTGTGGGTAAATATCAGCACCTGCAAACTCCACATGATACTCTTTATTACGGAATGTAAAATCTACACATTCATTCTGGAGAAGATATTTCTGAAAGTCTTCTTTCTGTGTAGCTACCCAGGTAAGGGGAAGTCCGGCAGCGATATGTACCGTTGCCCGGTTCATACATTTCCCATCCAGTTCCCTTGCGATAGCCGCCAGTGTCAGCACATAATAGTCCTCTGCTCAATGTTGCCAGTACTTGCATATTGTAATTCCAGTCATCTGGCAAACTTAACATCAGCGATAATAGACCTTTCGCTTTCAATGTCAGATTCTTATTCTTGAAATGATGATTACTCATTACCGTAAAATTCTTAGTTCTCTCTACACGAAAAATCTGTGCCATGCTCCCATCCTCCTTTCCAGTTCAAAAGAAAAAGACGCAAGCCATATCTTATGACTCACGCCTTACTTCGCTCACAATATTCTATTTTTATCAGTTACCTGCCAGATTAGTTACTGGCAATCCTTATACATAAATCAATTCTTTCAGGATAATCTCTTCTGCAATCGCTCTGTGCTGATTGGCAGCTCTTACCCATGCCATCTGATCTTTCTCCTTATCCGGCAGTGGTTCTTTTTCTTCCAACTGTTTCAGAATCACTTCTTCCCGTTCCCTGGCTGCCTTGTCTACTTCTAGAAGATGCTCTCCAATGGTGTTCTGCAGAAGCATCACCTGATGTAGTCTTATCAAAGTTGCTGTTCAGATGATATTCAGAAATATATGGCTCACCCAGTTCTGCAGATGCCGGCGCTTTTGTAGCCTCTTCATAATTTGCAAAATGATCTGCTCGTGAAAGATATGTCACATCGCCTTTTGCATTTTCAAATACATTTGGATGCTGCAATATCATCTGATGCTCTTTTATTTTCCTCCCTTATATACTACATCATCACCTGCAGTATAAGTTTTCTGATCCAGCACAGTGTGTGAATCGCTGTTGATTGAAATCACATAATCCCCTTTTTCAAGAACATATGCTTTTGCATTATTCTCATCATAAGAGGCCATATCTTCTATACTGAATGTAACTGTAACAGTCTGAGTTTCTCCCGGCTGAAGCAGATCTGTTTTTGCAAACTCGATCAGATTTGCAGAAGATTTCTCAATTCCGCCATTTGTATATGGCGGTTTATAATACACTTCTACTACATCTTTTCCGGCAACATCTCCGGTGTTGGTTACTTCTACATCTACAGAAATCTGTCCGTCTTTTTCTTTCAGTTCACCCATTTTCTGTTCAAATTCTGTGTAACTCAGACCATATCCAAATGGATACTGTACAGTCTTATCGTAATCAATCGCACCTTCCTGTGCAGCTGTTTCATAGTACTTGTATCCTACATAAATGCCTTCCACATAATTGGTAAATGCCGGAGCATACACCTGCGCAGTTCCTGCGTTCATTCCTTCAACGGCCATATCTGCCAGATTTGTATACTCCGTTTTTTCTGCATTATTCCACCACGGAGCAGTCGTCATATCATAAATGAATGTATCCGGTGTTTTTCCGGAAGGATTGACTTCACCTGAAAATACTTTACCAAGTGCATTAAATCCCACATTTCCCGTTCCTGGGCACCATACAACAGATTTAATCTGAGGATATTCATCTGCGAAACCAAGCTCAAACTGATTTGCTCCATTATAAATCACAATCACATTATCAAAGTTTGAGCAAACCATATCCACCATATCTCTCTCAGTTTGTGAAAGCTGTAAATAATGCTCTCCCTCAGGAAAATCATCATATTCATCTGAATTATTATCATATGCTGCTTTTTTTACATCCATAGGAATATCATTATGACCTTCACCTGCTTTTCTGGAAAGAACCACAACTGCCACATCAGAATACTCTTTCGCACTTTTAATAAGTTCATCACTGTAAGTATCTACAGGTGGCTCCGGTAATGTCCAGCTCTGTTTCTGGATAGACATTTCCGGATTATCTGCACCATAATTGTTATAAAAATTAACCAGTTCCTGGTTAATAGAAAATCCGGCATTTTCAAGTCCCTGATTCAGGCTGACAATATCATACAGATCATTAATTCCACCGGAACCAGCTCCTCCGTAAGCCGGATTAATAGATTCCCAGCCAAAAATATTCAGTTTTTTTGTTTCATTTAAAGGAAGCAGGCTTTCATTCTTCAGAAGAACAATTCCGTCTTCCATAATTTCTTCTGCTACTTCCGCAGCTTCTTCATTTGTTTCATCGCTTAAAGTTCCATTTCCCGTTGCCAGTCCAATCAACGTAGCCATTGGTCCAAAACAGATCATATTCACGCAGACAACAACTGCAAGAACCATTGCGATCGCAGCTTCTCCTCTTATCAGAAATTTTTTGCCCCTGGACATCCTGCGGCATGCTATCATAATTACGATTCCAATTACAAGTGCAGCAATAATACCGATAATATACGGTTTGCATAATTGTAATACCGCCAGAACATCTTCCATTTCAACACTGATCATTCTCTTTTTTCCTCCTTTGACTCTCTCGTCTTTTTCAGGTATCATTTCCTGTTGGCATTACTATAACATGGTTATTATTTCGTGCCGTTTTTGGCACAAGATGCAGCAAATATGGCACAAAATACTAAAAAAAGGTCCACCGGACCTTTTTGTCGTATGCTTGGCAACAAAAATACCCAGAGCATTACAATACTCTGGGTAAAAGAATTTTTAATTCAAACCAGTTCTGCTGTACTCCAAATACTACAGAACCATCATATTTTTCTACAGCTTTACGAATACTCTTCAATCCAAAACCATGGTTTTTTACTATCCTTTTTTTGTTGTTGTAATCAGATCCTCTTCATTTTTGGAAATTTCTGCTTCACAATAATTCTCTATCTTGATAAACACAAATCCTTTTTGAGCGGATACTGTCAGATGGATCAGTCTTTTTTTCGGATCTGGAATCAAAATTACATGTTCAATCGCATTATCCAAAGCATTTCCAAATATAGAACATATATCTGTTACATGCATATGATCCAATAATTTTCCATCTGCCACACAGGTAATCTGTATATGATTTTTTCGACAATGGAAAATCTTAGCTGCCAAAATCGTATCAAGTACCTGATTCCCCGTTCTGCTTATATTTTCAAAGGCAGCGATTTCCTTTTCCATGGAATCAATCCATTTTTTTCGTTTCTCTTCATCTGATTCCGCACGAAGTCCCGTTATCTGGTGTTTCAGATCATGGTATTTCATTTGTATAAGATCCAGGCTGTCCTGATAATTTCGGTATTGATCATACTGGCTTTTCAGCATCACGTTCATTACTGAAAGTTCTTTCTCGGCAACATACTCACTGATCCTGCTCTGATAAGCATGCAGGATTGCAATTTCCTCCAAAATCGATCAGTGTTCTGATAGAAAAAATATCTGCACGTTCTCTGCTCGCAAATGGTGCATTTTCATTT
>ENA-OQEL01000546-OQEL01000546.1-human-gut-metagenome-genome-assembly--contig:-NODE-546-length-13013-cov-2.758187_pt1 | contig 13013 bp, 12 predicted proteins | sample MGYA00242796_ERZ504637 | MGnify/ENA primary metagenome ERZ504637 (study PRJEB26092, sample SAMD00036306) | human gut metagenome | host: Homo sapiens | study: EMG produced TPA metagenomics assembly of... | reverse complement strand
TTCAAAAGGCCAAGTTCTTCGATCTCGGTCATGTTGAACTGGGTCACAGGCAGGCCGTCGTTGGTGGCCAGCGGCAGATAGTAGTCCGTAGGCTCCCGGGGTAATGGACGACACCCGCCGCATGGGTGGAAGCATGGCGGGGCATGCCCTCCACCTTCAAGGCCGTGTCGATCAGCTCTGTGACCTGCGGGTCGGTATCGTACATCCGCTTAAGTTCCGGCGATACCTCCAACGCACGCTTCAGCGTCATTTTCAGCTCCATGGGCACCTGCTTTGCCACAACATCTACCTGCTGATACGGAATGCCCATCACGCGGCCCACATCGCGGATGGCGTTGCGGGCGGCCATGGTGCCAAAGGTGACGATCTGAGCCACATGGTCGGCACCATATTTCCGGTTGACATAATCGATCACTTCCTGACGGCGCTCGTAGCAGAAGTCCACATCAAAATCTGGCATACTGACGCGCTCCGGGTTCAGGAAGCGCTCAAAGATCAGGTTATAACGGATGGGGTCGATATCCGTGATGCCCACGCTGTAAGCCGCAATGCTGCCTGCGCCGGAGCCACGGCCCGGGCCTACCGGGATACCCTGACTCTTGGCGTAGTTCACGTAGTCCCACACGATAAGATAGTAGTTCGTGTAGCCCATCTTTTTGACCACGCCGATCTCGTATTCCAGACGGTCTTTGTTGGCCTGCGGAACATTGGGGCCGTAGCGGCGCTCCAAACCTTCCCAGCAGAGCTTTTCAAAAAACGCCTGATTATCCATACCGTTCGGCGCTTTGTAATATGGAATTTTAGTGTGTCCAAAAATCAAAATCAAAGTTACACTGTTCGGCAATTTTGGCGGTATTCTCGCAGGCTTCCGGCACCATGGAGAACAGCTCGTACATTTCGTCTGTCGTTTTGACATAGAACTCGTCGGTCTGGAACTCCATTTTATCCGCATCCTGAATGGTCTTGCCGGTCTGGATGCAGAGCAGGATGCCCTGCATTTTGGCATCCTCCTTGCGCAGATAGTGGGAGTCGTTGGTGGCTGCCATGGGAATTCCGGTCTCCCGTGCCAGCTTGATGAGCTGCGGCAGCACAGTATTATCCTCTTCCAGACCATGGTCCTGAAGCTCGATATAATAGTTTCCCTCGCCGAAGAGGTCTCGATACCACAGCGCTGCTGCTTTGGCGCGCTCATAATCGCCCGCCAGAATGGCCTGTGGAACTTCGCCTGCCAAACAGGCCGACAGGCAGATCAGACCTTCGTGATATTTTTCCAGCAGTTCCTTATCAATGCGGGGCTTGGAATAAAAGCCCTCCACAAAGGCGGCCGACACCATTTTGATCAGGTTTTTGTAGCCGGTCTCATTTTTGCACAGCAGGATCAGGTGGTTGTTGCCGTCGATCTTATTTACCTTGTCAAAGCGGGTGCGGGTGGCCACATACACCTCACAGCCGATGATGGGCTTGATGCCAGCCTTTTTTGCAGCCTTATAAAACTGCACGCAGCCGTACATCACGCCGTGGTCGGTGCAGGCAATGGCGGTCTGTCCGCACTCTTTTACGCGATCCATCAGCTGGTCAATGCGGCAGGCACCATCCAGCAGGCTGTACTCTGTGTGGATGTGCAGATGGACAAAGGTCGGGTATTGCTAATGCTTCGCTCATGCTTTTGCCTCCTGTTCCAGATTCTGCCGCAGCGTTTCGGCCAATGCCTCCAGTTTCTTCATCCGGTGCGACAGGCCGGATTTGCTCACGGGCGGCTCAAAGCAGCCGCACAGCGCTGTGAGCGAAAGATCCGGGTACTGCATCCGCTTGGCAGCGGCCTCCTGCAGTACCTCCGGCAGAGTGCTAAGGGCATTCTGCTCTTCCAGAAAGCGGATGGCCTTCAGCGTCTGCGCATTGGCACGGGCCGTTTTGCCAAGGTTTGCCGTATCACAGTTGGTCTGTCGGTTGGTCTGGTTGCGCACCTGTTTGAAGGCTTTTTGTGCATGCATTTCCTCTGCAGCGTTTCCAGCGCCCATAAAGCTGAGCAGCCGTTCCACATTGGCCCCGGTCTTGACGTAGATCAGGTTCACACCGTTGCGGCGGGTGCGGTGCGGTGCAAACTCATGCTCTGCCAGCAGCGCTTCAAAGTCCCGTGCCAGATTGGTGCGGGAGGTAAGAAATTCCAGATTATATTCTTTCTGCGGATCAATGACCGTTCCACTGCACAAAAAAGCTGCGCCAATGTACGCACTGACGCAGGTCTGACAGCGGATAAGGCGGGGGTCGATCTGCAGGCTGGTCTCGCTGCCCGTGGTGCCGAACAGCTCGTGCACCCGGGCCACCTGCTCCGGCGCGCGAATGTTGAATTCATACAGCACGCCGCTGGGTCGCTGCTTGTGCAGGATCTCGCCCTGCACGCCACAGCGTGCGAACAGCTGCTGGGCAGCCTGCACCGTCTCCTGCTGCTCGGTCTGCACCACCAGACCCTTTGCATCAAAATATTTGGCAAAGCACGCAATGCCATAAGCTGCCGCACGCACACAGCAATCCTTCTGGATGCTGCGCTGCGCGATCTCCTCCCGCGCGCGGGATGCAAAACTACTCATACTTCCTCGAATTCTGTCAGCGTTTGACATCACGATGCTGCACGCCCGGCTCGTAGCCGAGTTGCGTGCAATACTCCGCGATCTTACGCGCAAATGTAATGGAACGGTGCTTGCCGCCGGTACATCCCACCGCAATGGTCAGCTGGCTTTTGCCCTCCTTGACGTACAGCGGCAGTGCATACTGCAAAAAGTTCTCATACCGCTTGAGCAGTTCCTGTGCTTCCGGGTGGCTCATGACAAAATCCACCACATCCTGATCAAGGCCGGTCTTATGCTTGAGTTCCGGCACGTAGAAGGGGTTGGGCAGGCAGCGCACATCCAGCACAAGGTCTGCCTCCGGCGGGATGCCGAATTTGAATCCAAAGGACATCACGGTCAGGCGCATGGCGCTCTTGGCTCCGCCATTTTTTTGCAAAAAAGATCGCAGATGCGTTCTTTGTTTTGTGCCGTAGAAAGCAGGGCGGTATTGATGACGTAATCTGCACGCTCCTGCAAAGGCTTCAATATTTTGCGTTCCTTTGCAAAGGCCTCCCGGGTGGAAATGCCCTCGGCAATGCTGATGGGGTGGCGGCGGCGGGTCTCGCTGTAGCGGCGCATGAGTACATCGTCCGGGGCATCCAGAAATAGAATTTTATAATCCACACCCTGCTCATCCAGCTTGTCGAGCGCACGCTCGATCTCTTCGCTGGTGCGGCAGCCGCGCACATCCATGGAAAGAGCCACCCGCTCCAGCTGGCTGTCGCCCGCTTCCGAGAATGCAGTGATGCTGGGCAGCAGTCCGGCCGGAACATTATCTATACAGAAAAAACCGATATCTTCCAGCGCATTCATAGCCACCGACTTGCCTGCACCGGAAAGTCCGCTGACGATCAACAGCTCCATAATCTGATCTACCGCTCCTTTTTTGCTTTTTCCGTTATCGGACGACCCGGATCTCTTTTTCAAGGTCGTAGCCCGTCTTTTCCTTTACGATGGCGCGCACCTCGTCACAGAGTGCCAGCACATCAGCACAGGTAGCGCCGCCAAGGTTTACCACAAAGCCGCAGTGCTTATCGCTGACGGCTGCGCCGCCGTGGCGATAGCCGCGCAGGCCGCACTGGTCGATCAGCGCAGCCGCAAAAGCACCCGCCGGGCGCTTGAAGGTGCTGCCGGCGCTGGGCTTATCCAGCGGCTGCTTTTCCACACGCTTGGCCATCAATTCATCCATTTTTGCACGGATGTCCGCTGCGTTTCCGGGCTGCAGATGGAACTGTGCCGAGAGGATGCAGCCGCTGTTCTCTTCAAAAATGCTGTGGCGATAGCGGAGATCCAGCTCTGCGGCAGGCACTTCTCTGACCTCGCCTTCTGCCGCCAGATACCGCACTGTGGTGAGCACGTCCTTCATCTCGCCGCCGTAGGCACCCGCATTCATATACACTGCACCGCCCACCGTGCCGGGGATGCCGTAGGCAAATTCCAGCCCGGACAGGCCATGCTTCAGTGCCGCCTTACACAGTGCCGCAAGGCGGACACCTGCGCCTGCGGTCAGGACTGTATCTTCCACCGCGATCTCTGCGTCCAGTGCCGAAACATCGATCACCACGCCGGAAAAGCCTTCGTCCGCAAACAGGATGTTGCTGCCGTTGCCCAGCAGGTAATAGCGGACAGCCTGCTCTTTGCAAAGCGCAACTGCACTGCAGAGCTGCTGCTCGTTTTCCGGCATGACAAACAGCTTTGCCGGGCCTCCGATTTTAAAGGTACAGTGCGCCGCAAGCGGTTCGTTCTCCCTGAACGGGATCGCTGCTGCCTGCAGTTTCTGCTTGAATCGTTCCATGATAACTTGCTCCTTTTGCGGTGTGGGATCAATCCATTTTATCGTCCAGACCCAGACGGATCAGCAGTTCACGCGCTGCGTTGTAACCCCATCTTCTTCTGGCGGTTGTTGATGGCTGCAGTTTCCAGCACGACAGCCAGATTGCGGCCCGGTGAGACCGGAATGCTGGTGCTGGGAATGCTGACGCCCAGAATGTCGTAGTATTCGTTTTCCAGACCGGTGCGCTGGTAGTTCTTAGTGGGGTCCCATGCTTCCAGCTGAACCACAAGGTCAAGGCTTTCGCTCAGCTTGACCGCGCCCACGCCGTACACACGGGCCACATTGACGATGCCAATGCCGCGCAGCTCAATGAAGTGGCGGATATTCTCCGGGGCAGTACCCATGATCTGACGGTTGGACACCTTGCGCAGCTCCACCGCATCATCTGCCACAAGGCGGTGGCCGCGCTTGACCAGCTCGATGGCAAGCTCGCTTTGCCAATGCCGCTGTCGCCCAGGATCAGGATGCCTTCGCCGTACACTTCCACCAGCACACCATGGCGGGTGATACGCGGTGCCAGTTCCAGATTCAGCACACTGATCAGGCTGCCCATCAGAGTGCAGGTGGTCTCGTTGGAGCGCAGCAGTGCAACACCATGCTTCTGGGCCAGCTCCTGCATCTCCGGGAAGGGAGTCAGTTCTTCGCTGCGGCAGACGATAACAGCCGGCGGCTGCTGACGGAACAGCTGCATGCCAGCGCTTCGTAGCGTTTTTCCGGTGAAAGGCCGGACAGAAAGTTCATCTCGGCCAGACCCATGATCTGCAGACGCAGCTTATCAAAATAATCGTAATAGCCCGCCAGAAACAGACCCGGGCGGTTCACTTCGGCGATCTCCACACAGATCTGATCCAGTTCCTTCGGCGTATAGACAACTTCCATGCTGACACGGTCGGTCAGCGTTTTGAGCGAGACATTGAATGTGCCCATTCTTGTTCCTCCTGTGCTCCCTTTTGCTGCACAGCCCTGCCTGCTGTCAGGTACCGTGCAGGATTCCTTCTTATTATTATAATAGAACGATCGGTAAAAAACAATATTGTGCGGGCGGCTTTTTTCGACCCGGCAAGAATGCACGCAGCAGCGCAGCCATGTACTGATTTTTTACATTTTTCTTACCTTTACACGGATTTTACATTCCCTCGATTTTGGATTTTACATTGCATCTGTATACTCAAAATCAGGAGAAACACATCAAAAACACGTCAAACAAAAGTGAGGAAATCTTTATGACCATCTTCAATGTCTTTTCCCTGCTTGGAGGTCTTGCCCTGTTCCTGTTCGGCATGGACATCATGGGCAAAGCACTGGAAAAGCAGGCCGGCGGCCAGCTGCAGAAGATCCTGAGCAAGCTGACTGACAACCCCCTTAAAGGCTTTTTCCTTGGCCTGTGCGTCACCGCTGTGATCCAGAGTTCCAGCGCTACCACGGTCATGGTGGTCGGCTTTGTCAACAGCGGCATCATGGAGCTGCATCAGGCCATCGGCGTGATCATGGGCAGCAATGTGGGCACCACTGTCACCAGCTGGATCCTGAGCCTTTCCGGCCTGCAGGGCGACAGCCTCCTCATCAATCTGCTCAAACCCACTTCTTTCAGTCCTTTGCTTGCATTTATCGGCATTTTGCTGTATATGTGTAAGAGTGAGAAGAAAAAAGGCGTGGGCACCATCCTCATCGGCTTTGCCGTGCTGATGACTGGCATGACCACCATGTCTAACGCCGTCCTGCCCCTGCAGAACGAGGCATGGTTCACCAGCCTGTTCACCCGCTTTTCCAACCCCCTTCTGGGCGTTCTGGTGGGTGCCCTTGTTACCGGCATCATCCAGAGCTCCAGCGCCAGCGTGGGTATTCTGCAGGCGCTGAGCGCCACCGGCGTGATCACCTACGGCAGTGCCATTCCCATTATCATGGGTCAGAACATCGGCACCTGCGTTACCGCGTTGATCTCCTCTGTGGGTGCCAACAAGAATGCACGCCGTGCTGCCATGGTTCATCTGTACTTCAACATCATCGGTGTGACCATCTTCCTTGTCGGCTTTTACGGCCTGAATACGGTCTGCCACTTTGCTTTTGTGAACACCACCATCGAGGCATGGGGCATCGCTGTGGTGCACTCGGTGTTCAATATCGTGGCAACGCTGGTGCTGCTGCCCTTTGCAAACCTGCTGGAGAAGCTGGCCATCCTCACCATTCCGGATTCGCCGGAAAAGGAAAGCTTTGCGCTGCTGGATGACCGCCTGCTGAACACCCCTGCCGTGGCCGTGGAGCGTGCACGCTCTGCAACTGCTGAAATGGCAGAGCTTGCCCGTGTGGGCGTGATGCAGGCCATGAGCCTGACTCATGAGTGGAACGACACCCTTGCGCAGAAAGTCCGCGAGGAAGAGACGCAGGTAGACCGTTACGAGGACGCTCTCGGCACCTATCTCGTCAAGCTTTCCAGCCGTGAGCTGAACCATGCCGACAGCCAGAGCGTAAATACCCTGCTGCACACCATCAGCGATTTTGAGCGCATCAGCGACCATTCCGTAAACCTGATGGAATCTGCCGAAGAGATGCACACCAAAGAAATCCAGTTCTCGCAGGATGCCCGCGACGAGCTGCAGGTGCTGGAGGATGCGGTGCAGGATATTCTGAACCGCACCACTGATGCTTTCCGCAAGGGTGATCTGCATCTTGCCAGCAAGGTGGAACCGCTGGAAGCCGTGGTCAACGAGCTGGTACGTGCCATCAAGGCCCACCACATTGCCCGCCTGCAGGCCGGCAGCTGCTCCATTGAATATGGCTTTGTGCTGGACGACCTGCTGACCAACTATGAGCGTGTGTGCGACCACTGCAGCAACGTAGCCGTTGCACAGATCGAGGTTGCACAGGACAGCTTTGATACCCACGCATACCTCAACGAGCTGCGTCACGGCAATGACACCAAGGAAAGTGAGGAATTCCATCGCCGTCTTGACCGTTACCGTGAACGCTATCTCTTCCCTGAAAATCAATCTGCGGAGGATTTTGACAAATGATCTATATTGTTGAAGACGATGCCGCCATCCGGGAGCTGGAACAGTATGCCCTGCAGTCCAGCGGATACGAAGTGACCAGCTTTGAAAGCTCTGAGCCGTTCTGGCAGGCCATGCACGCTGCAGAGCCGGAACTGGTGATCTTAGACGTGATGCTGCCCGGTGAGGACGGTTTTTCCATCCTGAAAAAGCTGCGCAACACCCCTTCCCTGCGCAGGCTGCCCATCATTATGGGTCACGGCTAAGTCCAGCGAGCTGGACACCGTGCGCGGGCTGGACTGCGGTGCCGATGATTACATCTCAAAGCCTTTTGGCATCATGGAATTTTTGAGCCCGGGGTGCGCGCCGCCTTGCGCCGCTCGGCTCCAGAAGCACGTCCCAACGTACTCAGCTTTCACGAGATCCTGCTGGACAATGCCCGTCACAACGTGACTGTAAGCGGAACGCCGGTGGAGCTGACCTACAAGGAGTACAGCCTGCTGCGTTTGCTGCTGGAGAACACCAATCTGGTGGTGACACGCGAGACCATTCTGCAGGTGGTGTGGGGCACCGACATTTCGGTGGAGAGCCGCACTGTGGATATGCATATCCGCACCCTGCGCAAAAAGCTGGGGGATGCCGGCAAATACATCTGCACTGTGCGCAAGGTGGGTTACAAGCTGACCGATGAAGAGGAGGCCGGTGAAGAATGAAGCTGCGCAGCATGGAAGAAAAGATCAGCTACCGCCTGTTCCTGATGGGCTTCCTTGGTCTGCTGTTCACGGCGGCGCTTTGCATCTTGTTTTTCACAAGGCATTCACGGCTCAGGCATGGACCAGCCTTGAGCGGGAAGCCGATCTGGTAAGCGCCGGTTATGATCTGGTGCAGGACCCGCAGCAGCTTTCGTCCTTTGTTACCAATGATCTGCGCATCACCCTGATCTCGCAGGACGGCAGCGTGCTGTTTGAATCTGCTACCGATCAGCCCATGGAGAACCATCTCTCCCGCCCGGAGATCCGTCAGGCCATGACCGAAGGTGTGGGCCGGGACATCCGCGACTCCCAGACCATGGGCTACGAGACCTATTACTATGCCGTACTGTTGCCCAACGGTGAGATTTTGCGCATGGCACAGGATGCAGAAACGGTCTGGTCTATTTATGATTCGACCCTGCCTGCCATCGTGCTGAGCTGCGTTGCACTCATGCTGGCCGCCGCTGTGCTGGCAGCTCTGCTCACCCGTGCATTGGTCTCCCCTGTGCTGAGCATGACCGAAGATCTGGATCATATTCAGGACAATGTTCCCTATAAGGAGCTTGTCCCCTTTGCCGAAAGCATCCACTCTGACCGCATCCTCCGTGAGAACAATGAAAAGATGCGGCAGGAGTTTACTGCCAATGTCAGCCATGAGCTGAAGACCCCGCTGACCAGTATTTCCGGCTATGCGGAGCTGATCGAGACCGGCATTGCAAAGCCTGAGGATGTGCCGGGCTTTGCCCAGAAGATCCATGTGGAGGCCAGCCGTATGATCCAGCTGGTGAACGATATCCTGCAGCTTTCCAGTCTGGACAACGCCAGCGAAGCCGGTTCTGAGCCGGAGATGGAGACAGTGGATCTGCTTACCGTTGCCAAGGACTGCGTAGAGCGCCAGAAGCTGAATGCCCGCCGGGCATACATCTCGCTGAACTGTCTGGGCGAAAGTGCTCTTGTGCACGGCAACCGTGCCCTGCTGGACGAGCTATGCCAGAACCTGTGCGATAATGCGATCCGTTATAATCGTCCCGGCGGTAAGGTACAGATCACCACAGCCTGCAGCCGCGACGGACACTGCACCCATGACTGTGGCCGATAACGGCATCGGCATCCCGAAAGAAGCACAGTCCAGCGTGTTTGAGCGCTTCTATCGTGTGGATAAGAGCCGCAGCAAGGCTACCGGCGGTACCGGTCTGGGCCTTGCCATCGTCAAGCATATCGCACGCATCCACAACGCACGCATCAAGCTGGAAAGTCAGGTGGATGTGGGCACTACCATTACTGTCACCTTCCCCACTGCCAACTGAATCACATCGGTAAAAATCTCACGTCTGCCTGCAATTGCGGGCAGGCGTTTTTTATTGTTATCTTTTCTCTGCCCACACCGTTCTGCAATGCACTGCGCTGCTGCAGATGCACAAGGTCGATGCCCTGCTGCCAGAAAGACTGCACCGTCTGCGTGCACAGTTCTGCCAGCTGTTCGCACTGTGCGGCGCTTGGCTGCGGCGTATCATAGCTGCGCTGACAGTCCAGCCACAGACTGGCAGTTTCTTCCCGCAGGGTGACAGACACGCTGCATCGGCGAACCGTTACCGGCTCACCTTCCAGCCAGAAAGTATGCACGCCTCCCATTTCCAGCAAAAGCCGCGCTGTTTCCGCCTGCCGGGCCTCCAGCTCAATGCTGTTTTCCACTCGCCAGAGGATGCTTGTATCTGCAAGTGCCACTTCCTGTTTCTCTGCCCGCAGCTGCGGCAGAAGCATTCCGTCCTGATACTGGTAAAGCCTCGGCATCTGGTCTGTGCACTGCTTGAGCAACTCAAGCAGTTTGTTCGGAAATTCCTGCTTTTCCGCTGGAAGTTCCTCCAAAAATCCATCGTCCATCTCCAGCACTGAAACTTTGCCGATACCCTGCCCTGCCTGTTTTCCAGCACCGTACGCTCATACGCTGCAAGCAGCTCTGCCGATGCATCTTGATCGATCAGCAGATAATCGCACAGACGGTAATCCGCCTTTTGCGGCAGTTGCTTTTGCGCCGCCGCCAGCGCTTTTGCCAGCGTGTCCGCCTGCGCCAACTGCAGCTGCACAGCCCCAGAAGCCTCGGATGCATCGGCGGCGGCTTCCGGAGCCTGATACAGCAGCCCTACGGTGATGGACTGTTCCTTCTGAGCAAGATACAGCGCACGAACCATGCTTTTTTGCGGTGGTCTCGCAGCGCAGAAAAAGTCAGGCACCACCCAATCAAAATGCACCGCACTGAGAGAGCGCAGTTTCTTCTGCTTCATTTTGACCGCTCCTTTCCCGCACTGCACCGCGCGCTGCCACACGGTACGCACTGCCGCGCAGAGAAAGCCGATGCGGAAGATCGCGCAGGTGAGCCAGATGAGCAAAAGCAGCGCATCCATGCGGGAGAAAACATCTGCGCTCCATGCCCGCAGCAGTTCCTGTGCCGGGTAATCCGCTGCGCCAAATACGAGGCACATCCCGGCAGTAAGACCCGCCTGTGCCAGAAAGGTGAGCCATGGCAGCCAGGACATGCTGCGCGGCTCTTCATAACCTGCAAGAAGCGGCCAGAACAAATACTCCGCATACAGCGGAACACGCGGCCAGCGGGCCAGTTGCACAGCATCTGCCGTCAGCAGGTGCGCCCAGTCCATCTGCCCGGCAAGCCCTGTCAGACAGACCAGCCCACCCAGCAGCACGAACCACCACAGCACCCGTGCCGGAGCATCCCAACCGGAAGGCGGAATACACCACCCTGCCCAGAGCAAAAGCGGCAGCAGGCCGATCAGCGCCATGGAGCGGAACTCCTGCTGGCAGATGTTCTGGGCCTGCATTACGGTTCCAAACAACTCTGCCAGAAACCATGCTCCTGCGGAAAACAGCCAGACCCACTGCATGGCTGCCCGCTGCCAGCAAGCAGAGAACACCCCACTGATGCATGTGAGCAAAAGAGCCTGAACCGCTCCATGAATGATCATCCCACGCGGAGAGATACCGGTCTGCATTTCTTCTGCCAGCGCAGCTGTCCACACGCTCAATGCCAGCACGGGAGCAGAAAAGCCTTTCTGTTTTTGCATCATTTTCCCTCCCGTTTCTGCCAGATATTAAAGTCGTGCGCTGAAAGGCGGCGGTAGTTGCGGCGGATGATGCCATCCTCTGCCATGGGCCGCTGCGGGAACGGATGCGCCGCCAGATATGGCACCTGCAGGCAGGCTGTGCCGGAAAGACTGAGCAGAACTGCCAAAAAAAAGCCCCCGCAAGGCCCACCGGCCCGGCAAGACCTGCAGCCAGCACCACACCCAGACGCAGCAGCGTAGCAGGCTCGTACAAAGAGGGCGTGACGAACACCGCGATGGCCGTGATGCTTGCCACAAAGATCACCGGCGTGCTCATAAGCCCGGTGGCAATGGCAGCATCGCCGATGATCAACGCGGACACCAGACTGACCGAATGCCCCAGCGACTGCGGCATCCGCAGACCTGCTTCCCGGATGACCTCCAAAATGAGTATGACCAGCAGCATTTCCGCAAACAGCGGCAGCGGTGTGGCCTTCTCCGCCGCTTCGATCTTGTACAGAAGCTGCGGTGGGATCAGCTCCGGCAGGTAGACCGCCAGACAGACGAACACACCCGGCAGAAATACTGTGAGGTAGAACGAAACATATTTGAGGATGCGCAGAAAAGAGGAAAACACGGCGGTGGATGCATAATCGTCCAAGCACTCAAAATTTTCGCAGAAAAGAGCCGGAAGCACCATGGCAGAGGGACTTCCGTTGACCAGCACCACGATCTTACCCTCACAGATCTTTGCCGCCGCCACGGCAGGCCGCTCGGTGTAGCTTACCGGCGTGAACAGCCGCGCCCTGCCCGGCAGCAGCCACGGCACAAAGTAACTGGAATCCAGCAAAAGCTCCGGCTTTGCAGCGGCAAGCGCTTTGCGCACACGGATCACCATGGCGGAGTCTGCCCTGTTTTTGCAGTAGCAGATGGCGTATTCCGTTTGCATTTCGGTATCGGCCTGCGCCACCTCCTGCACCAGATGTTCGGTACGGATGAGCCGCCGCAGCAGGCTCAGATTGACCCGCAGCAGGTCGGCAAAGCCTTCGCGGGAGCCGCGCAGATTGCCCTCCCCGGAAGGCTCGTCTACCGAGCGGAACTTCAGTCCCTGCACTGAGAAGGCAATGCCCTTTGCGCAGCCGTCCAGCAGTAAGACCGCCATGCCTGCCGTCATTCGTTTGATCAGATCAGCCAGATCTGTTACCGGCTCACTTTCTGCCGGAAAGGCTGAGCCGTGCAGGATCAGCTCAAATACCTGCGGCCCGGTGCAACGCTGGCCTGCCTGCTGCGGCGGTGCCTGACGGCTGGCCGCATCCAGTAAAAGCTCCCACAAAGAATCCAGGCTTGCCATGCCGTCAAACAGCAGGATGCTTCCCCTGCAATGATAAATCGTGATCTCCTTGGCATAATAATCCGCAGAGGTGCCAAACATTTTGTCCAGCACCGCAAGATTTGCCGCAAGGCTCTGTGATAACTGCCGCATCCAACCACTCCTTTGCACAGCAGTATGCCCGGCTGCAGCGGCATCCATTCCGCCAGAAACGACAGGAGGTCTTATTACTTGAAGCTTCTGATCTGCCGCACTATCATCATTTATCTGTGCGTTCTGTTTGCCATGCGGCTGATGGGCAAGCGCCAGCTGGGCGAACTACAGCCCGAAGAACTGGTGTCCACCATTCTCATTTCCAATCTGGCATCCATCTCCATTGAATCGGAAGAGGTGCCCATCACATCCAGCCTGATCCCGCTGTTTCTCATTGCAGCGCTGGAACTGCTGG
>ENA-OQEL01000544-OQEL01000544.1-human-gut-metagenome-genome-assembly--contig:-NODE-544-length-13063-cov-3.931586_pt1 | contig 13063 bp, 15 predicted proteins | sample MGYA00242796_ERZ504637 | MGnify/ENA primary metagenome ERZ504637 (study PRJEB26092, sample SAMD00036306) | human gut metagenome | host: Homo sapiens | study: EMG produced TPA metagenomics assembly of... | reverse complement strand
TTTAAATAAATTTGTATTTTAGAGAAGGTGAAAGATTATCTTGATGGCACAAAAACGTATAATACTATTGGCTGTTTTTAAGATTTTAATTTTATTGAGTTTCATTTTTGGGAACGAGTGAATTTATAATGTGGGTATTTTACCTGATATAGCAGAAGATATAAATTGTTCGTTGACTATGGCGGTAATTTAATTTCAGTTTTTGCTTTTGCTTATGCAATAGGCACTCCGTTTATCACAGCAGCAGTTAGCGCTTATAACAGATATTATGTATTATTGATATTAGCAATATGTTTTATCTTAGGAAATTTTTTATGTGCTTTAGCGAGTAATTATTATATTTTAGTATTAGCTAGAATTATAACAGCGATAATTTCAGGAACAATATTATCTATTTCGATGACATTTGCTTCTGAAATAGCGACTGTTCAATATCAACCAAAAGTCATCAGTTGGATTTTTGCAGGTTTTAGTATAGCCTCTGTTTTTGGTGTGCCTATAGGTACGATTATTTGTCAAATATTTAGTTGGCAAATGACTTTTATATTATTATCTGTAATTAGTATATGTATTTTATTAATGTTGTGGCATTATTTACCAAATGTGGGCAGTGGACAAAAAACAAATTTATGTAATCAATTTATTTTATTGAAAAGTATGCGTATAAATTATGGTATGCTTATTGTAATCTGTGGTGCTGCTGGAAGTTATGTATTTTATACATATCTGACACCGATTTTACAACAATATATACAAATTCCTATTTCCATGACAAGTTTAGTATTGAGCTTATTTGGTATCAGTACGATTATCAGTAATTTACTTTCAGGAAGAATAGCTAGTTTAGGTGGCATGAAGAAAATGCCAATAGTATATTTCTTACAAGCTCTATGTTTGCTTGCACTTATTTTTACTAGTTATCATTTAGTTTTAGGTTTGATAAATATTTTGCTCATGGGTGTGATAATGTATTTACAAAATTCACCAGCGCAATTGCATTTTTTGAAAACAGCAACAAGAGAAAAATCCAGAAGCTATAACTTTAGCATTCTGCATTAAATCCTGTATCTTTTAATACAGGTATAGCGCTAGGTTCAGCTTGTGGTGGAATAATCATAAACTTTGCACCTATGCCTTTTGTTGGTCTAGGTGGTGCGATTTTTTGCCATTATCGCTATGATTATCAATCTTAGATTGTTAAAAAATATGACTAAATTTAATAAAAGAGGATAAAATAAACCCCAAAAGTTAATTTAAACAAACTTTTGGGGTTTTGATTTTTAATTAATAATTAACGTAGAAAATTAGAATAAACCAGTAATTTTTCCGTTAATATCGATATCCATATTTTCAGCAGCAGGTTTTTTAAGGAAGACCAGGCATTGTTAAGATATTACCTGTTAAGGCTACGATAAAGCCTGCGCCAGCACTGATGCGAAGTTCGCGAACAGTGATTTTAAATCCTGTTGGTGCACCTAATTTGAATTGGTCATCACTTAAGGAATATTGAGTTTTTGCCATGCAGATTGGCATTTTATCAAGACCTTCAGCTTCAAATTCAGCGATAGTTTTTTCTACAGCAGGTGTGTAGTTTACGCCATCAGCACCATAGATTTTTGTAGCGATTGCATTGATTTTATCTTTGATAGAATCATTTACGTCATACATGTATTGGAAGTTAGAAGGTTTTTCAGTTGCTTCAATAACTTTTTGAGCAAGGTCGATAGCACCTTCGCCACCTTTAGCCCAAGCTTCGGAAATGCTTACAGAAGCACCCATAGATTCGCAAAGAGCTTTTAATTCTTGAAGTTCATTTTCTGTATCAGTAGGGAAAGCATTTATAGCTACAACGATTGGTAAACCGAATTTTTGAATGTTTTCAATATGTTTAGCAAGGTTAGTCATACCTTTTTTGAGTGCTTCGATATTTTCAGTAGCAAGTTCAGTTTTTGCAAGTCCACCATGCATTTTTAAAGCGCGAATAGTAGCAACGATTACTACTGCGTCAGGTTTAAATCCAGTGAAACGACATTTGATATCAAGGAATTTTTCAGCACCAAGGTCAGCACCAAAACCTGCTTCAGTAACAGTATAATCAGCCATTTTTAAAGCGTATTTAGTAGCCATTACACTATTGCAACCATGAGCGATATTGGCAAAAGGGCCACCATGGATAAGAGCAGGAGTACCTTCAAGAGTTTGTACAAGGTTTGGTTTAATTGCATCTTTGAATAATAATGTCAAAGCACCTGTTACATTTAATTCTTCAGCGCGAACAGGACGACCGCTTCTAGTATAACCGATGATGATATTGCCAAGACGTTTTTTCATATCTTCAAGGTCAGAAGTCAAGCATAAAATAGCCATCATTTCAGATGCAACAGTGATATCAAAACCAGTTTCGCGTGGTACGCCATGAGCTTTACCACCTAAACCACAGATGATATTGCGAAGAGCACGGTCATTTAAATCGACAACGCGTTTCCAAGTGATGCGACGAACATCTAAATCAAGAGCATTGCCCTGTTGGATATGGTTATCGATAACAGCAGCAAGTAAATTGTGAGCAGATGTTATAGCATGGAAATCGCCAGTGAAATGAAGATTGATATCTTCCATTGGCACTACTTGAGCATAACCACCGCCAGCGGCACCGCCTTTCATACCAAAGCATGGACCTAAGGAAGGTTCACGAAGAGCGATTGCAGTTTTTTTGCCGAGTTTATGAAGAGCATCGCCAAGACCAATGCTAGTAGTTGTTTTACCTTCACCAGCAGGAGTTGGATTAATTGCTGTTACAAGAATAAGTTTACCATTTTCTTTTTGTTGGAGAGTTGTATTCCAATAGTTTAAATGAAATTTTTCAGCTTTATATTTTCCGTATAATTCAGTTCATCTTCTGGAATTTCAAGATGTTGAGCAATTTTACCAATAGGTTCCATAATAGCTTCTTGAGCAATTTGCACGTCTGTTTTCATGTGGTTTAGTACCTCCAATAATTAAACTAATTTGATAGTATTATATATTTTGGAAAAATGGCAATATAAATTTTGCCAAACATATGCTTAGGCATAAAAAAACGCCTGAGCATATATTATTATGCCCAGACGGTCGACTTTTGATAATAGTACGGTTCATGTGGTTAATTCCACTAAAATCCGTCAGTTCCATACTATTTATGAAATTATGCTTTTATTATAACAAAGGCAAATTTATTTAGCAAGTTGTAATTTTGCAGCATTGATAGTATTTTGCATGAGCATAGCTATAGTAAGAAGACCTACGCCACCTGGAACAGGTGTGATAGCACCAGCTACTTCTACAGCATTATCAAAGTCTACATCACCAACTAATTTTTTAGGTGCAATGCGGTTGATACCAACATCAATTACAGTAGCACCAGGTTTTATCATATCAGCAGTGATAAAATGAGGTCTGCCCACAGCTGCCACTAAAATATCAGCAGAACGACAAATTTCTTTGAGGTTGTGAGTATGTGAATGACAGATAGTAACTGTAGCATTTTGAGCGAGTAATAATTGTCCCATAGGTTTACCCACAATATTACTGCGACCAACGATAACAGCATGTGCGCCATCTATATTGATTTTAGCAGATTGAAGCATTTTTAAACAACCATATGGAGTACAAGGTATCATACCATCGTCTTGTCCAATCATCAATTTACCAACATTAACAGGGTGGAAGCCATCAACATCTTTTAATGGGCAAATAGCATTTAAAATATCTGCTTCTTCTTTAGCAATAGCTTCTGGAAGTGGTAATTGAACTAAAATACCATGAATTTCTTGGCGATAATTTAATTCATCAATTTTGGCGATGAGTTGTTCTTTTGTTGTATCAGCAGGCATGCTTATAACTTCAGAATAGATACCAACTTCTTCGCAAGTGCGATGTTTATTATTTACGTAAACTTTAGAAGCTGGATTTTCACCAACGATAATTACAGCAAGACCAGGAGTGATATTATATTGTTCTTTTAAAGCTAAAACTTGTTTTTTTAGCTTCTTCTTTAAATTCACTAGCAAATATTTTTCCGGATAAAATTTGTGCACTCAAAAATTAACACCTTCTTTATTAACTTAAAATATCAATTAATGTAAATACAAAAATGACAATAGAAACAATGCCATTGCGCATGAAATAAACTTGAGTTAAACGACTGAAATCATATGGAGTGATGAGGCTATGTTGATAAATTAATGTCAAGATAGCTATTAATACACCAATATAATAAATAAAGGATAAATCAAAATAGATTCCAGCACCGATAAAACATAAAATAGAAATAAAATGGAAAAAAGCTGCTATTTTATGAGCATTAGCTACACCAAATTGTGTTGCCATAGAATGAAGTTTATGGTCTAAATCAAATTGGCGGTCTTGGCTACCGTAAATTACATCAAAACTACCAATCCATAAACAAACGCCACCACTTAATAAAATAATACCAAATGGCAATTCACCTGTAACAGCGATATATCCACCAGCAGGTGCCATGGCTAAAGCTACACCTAAAAAATAATGACAAAGAAAAGTAAATCTTTTCGTATACGGATAAAATAATAAGAAAAATAAACAAATTGGTGTTAATTTTAGACAAATAGGAGCTAGTTGACTAGCAGAATATAAAAATATACAAAGACTGACGATGATGAGGATAATTACTTCAATAGGTTTAATTGCTCCAGTAACTAATGGACGTTTGGACATGCGATTTTGTTGTTTATCAAATTTCAAATCGACAAGATTGTCCATAGCTAAAGCAGAGCTTCTAGCTCCTATCATTGCAAGTGTTACCCATAAAAAATCGTGAAAAGTAGGGATACCCTTTGCCGCAAGGAATAATCCCATATAAGCAAAGGGTAGGGCAAATACAGAATGATGAAGAGCTATATTATTAATATGAGCAGATAATTTACTCAAGACCGAGTTCCTGCCATTTTGCATCTACAAGTTTTTTAATATCGTCAGACATGTTAATTTCATCAGGCCATTCACGAGTATGTCCTTCTTCTGGCCATGTTTTTGTAGCATCAATACCTATTTTTGTACCCCATTTTGCCATTGGTGAGGAGTGGTCTAAGGCGTCAAGTGGACCCTCAACCATTACAATATCATGTTTAGCATCAATATTGTTGAAAACACGCCACCAAACTTCTTTTTCTTTTTGAACGTCAACATGTTCATCAACGACAATGATCATTTTGGTGAACATCATTTGTCCCATACCCCAAATAGCATGCATTACTTTTTTAGCTTGTTGTGGATATGTTTTTTTGATGGATACCATTACGCAATCATGGAATACACCTTCAAGAGGGAAATTGATATCGCGAATTTCAGGTAAAGTCTGTTGTAATAATGGTAAGAAAATACGTTCTGTAGCTTTAGCTAAGAAGCAATCTTCCATTGGTGGTTTACCAACGATAGTAGCAGAATAAATAGGATTTTTGCGATGTGTTATACAAGTGATGTGGAATACTGGATAATCATCAGCTAATGAATAATAACCTGTATGGTCACCGAAAGGACCTTCACGGCGAGTTTCACCGATATTTACATATCCTTCAAGTACGATTTCACTGCAAGCTGGTACTTCAACATCAACAGTTTTACATTTTACCATTTCTACAGATTTTTTACGTAAAAAGCCTGCAAATACCATTTCATCAATATCACAAGGAAGTGGAGCAGTAGCGGCATATGTGATTATTGGGTCTGTACCGATAGCGACAGCAACTTCAATTTTATCTTTGCCCATTTCTTGATAAGCGCGATAGTTACTAGCACCATCTTTATGAAGATGCCAGTGCATACCAGTTGTTTGACCATCATATTTTTGTAAACGATACATACCAACATTACGTTTACCTGTTTTTGGATTGCGAGTGAATACAAGTGGTAAAGTGATGAATGGACCACCATCTTGAGGCCAACATTTCAAAATAGGGAATTTATCTAAAGTAGGATTATCTGTGATAACTACTTCTTGGCAAGGTGCTTTTTTTACATATTTAGGGAAATTAATAGCACGTTTTGCAGTTGGAATGATATGGATTAAATCCATTTTATTTTGAAGGGAAATATAAGGTAATCTTAAGATTTCACGAAGTTCATTAGGAATTTCTTCAATATCATTTACACCAAAAGCAAGTGCCAAGCGTTCCATGCTACCGAAAGCATTCATAAGTACAGGCATATCGTAGCCTTTTACATTTTCAAATAATAAAGCTACATTTTTTTTGCCTTCCATTTTGGAAACGCGGTCAGTGATTTCAGTGATTTCTAAATTACAATCAACAGGAGTTTTGATGCGTTTGAGCATACCACGAGACTCCAAAGCGTTGATGAATTCTCTTAAATCATAAAAAGCCAAAAAAATCGCTCCTTTATATTTATATTGCGTAAGTGATTAACATTATTTTTTCATAGCAAAACGAACTATGACATAACTTATTTCATAAAGTAAAATCATAGGTATAGCAATCATAGATTGAGAAAAAACATCTGGTGTTGGGGAGATAATAGCACCAACAACAAAAGTTAAAAAGATTACAATGCGTTGTTGTTTTGCTAAGAATTTTGAAGAAATAATACCTACTTTGGCTAATAATATAATGGCTAAAGGCATTTCAAAGATAAAGCCAAATGGCAATAAAAAGGCAATGACAAAGTCAAAATATTGTTTTAGCGAAAACATAGGTTGAAGTTCTTCAGTGCTAAAACCCATTAAGAATTTTATCCCAGCTGGCATGACAAAGAAAAAGGAAAAGGCTAAACCAGCTAAAAATAAAATTAGCGAAATAGGCACGATAACGGAGATTAAATATCTTTCCATACCGATTAAGGCAGGTAAAACAAATCGCCATATTTGATATAAAACTATAGGTAGAGCAAGTAAAATCCGACAAATACAGCAACTTTAATATAAGTAAAAAAATGCCTCTGCTGGTTGCATATAATAAAGCTTTCCAGCAGGGCCTGTTAAGATGTGCATTATGTCTTCAATAAAATAATAAGCAACACAGCTACCAATACCTATAGCGATTAGTGAACGAATAAGGCGTTTTCTAAGCTCAGTAAGGTGAGCAATAATGGACATACTGCCATTATTTGTAGTTGTCTGCTCGTTAACTTCAGTTGTTGGTAAATTTTCTGAAGTTGAAGCAGTAACAGTATTAGCAGAAGTATGTTCGTTCATATCTTGAGACATAAATTGCTACCTCACTTTTTATCTTTTTTTCGTTCTTCATTTTTAGCATCTAATAGTTTTGTATTATCTTCTGTAGAAGCAGAACGGAATTCGCGAAGATCTTTTGCCTACAGCTTTACCGATTTCTGGCAATTTACCAGGACCAAATACAACTAAAGCGATAACCAAGATTAATACAAGTTCAGGAATACCAATACTATACATTTAAATCACCTTACTTTATTTTATTTTTAGTACTAAATAAAGAATATAATTTAAAAAGTAGTTGTCAATTATTATAGATTATTTAGTAGTTTTTCAGGTTCAACTGGAGTTTTAGGTGTTGTTGTTTCTGTTTTTGCAGTAGTAGTATTTTTTTCTGTAGCAGTTTCTTGCATGAAGACAGGAGCTACAGATGGTTGTTCTGGGTTAGCTGGATTAGGTGGTGTAGGAGTTATAGAAGCGTTATTATTAGTATTATTAACGGAATTTGATAATTCAGAAGTGGCTTTTTTAAATTCTTGTAAGCCTTTACCTACAGCACGACCAATTTCAGGCAATTTGCCAGGACCAAATACTACAAGACCAATGATTAAAATAAGGATAAGTTCAGGAAAACCAATACCAAACATTTAAGTCACCTCAGTAAAAATTTTATTTTAATAATCACGGCTACCAATAAAATCAGCTATTTCAATGAAAGATGTTCTAACTGACTGTGGTAAGCTATCAGGTAGAATATTTTTGGCGCGATTTAAAAATTCTGTAACAGTTTGTCTTGCAAAATCAATACTGTTGGAATTTTTTACGATATTAATAGCACGATTTAATTCTTCTAAGCTCATTTGACGATTTTCGATGATATTTTTTAACTCTTCGCTATTTTCGCCATGCTTATAGGCATGAATTACAGGAAGAGTGATTACACCTTGCAAAATATCGTTTCCAGCAGGTTTACCGATTTTTTTAGAGTCAGAGGTTAAATCTAAAATATCATCAACTATTTGGAATGCCATGCCGATACAATAACCGTATTCACGGAGAGCATCAACTTCTTTTGCTGATAATTTAGCAACAATTGCACCGATTTCACAGCTAGTAGCAATAAAATTAGCTGATTTTTTTGGCAATGCGTTCATAATAAATATCAATAGAGTCTGGAATTGTATAACCAAAATGGTTTTGTAAGATTTCGCCTTCGCTTAAATCACAGACAATAGTTGCTAAGCGTTCAGAAATTCGCGTGCCATAATCATTTTTAGCAATGGCTGCAAATGCTTTAGCAAATAAATAGTCGCCAGTAAGTACGGCTATATTATTTCCCCATTTTGCATTGGCAGTAGCAGAACCACGGCGAGTAGCTGCATTATCTAAAACATCATCATGAACAAGAGAAGCTGTATGAATCATTTCTAGTGCCATAGCAAGAGGCATTACATAATCTTTATCTAAATTAGGATTACTCTTTGTCGCCAGAAGATATAAGGCGGGTCGAATACGTTTTCCGCCAGAGCTTATAAGATGATTTCCGATATCAGTTATAAGGTCAACAGGAGATGTAACCGTCTCATGTAATAAATTTTCTAGCGATGATAAATCTTTCTTAATAATGAAGAACATTTTGTTTTTTGTTAACAAATTATATCACCTGCATATTTCGAATTACTAACTTAATTAAGTTTACTACAAAATAGACATGTTAGTAAATAATAAATTATTATTATATGGCTTTCTTTAATGATAAATAAAAAGTAACAGACTAGGTTATGTATTATTATAGGTAAGTATTTGTATACATAGATGAAATGTAGGAAATAAACCCAGAGTTTATTCTTTTGTGCTATAATAAATACTAACAACTATTATGTTAATAGAGGTGCTAGCTATGAGAAAATTAATCTTATTAGGAACAGGCAATGCTATGGTTACAAAATGTTTAATACATGTTTTGCCTTAAATATAGATGATGAATATTTTTTAGTTGATGCTGGTGGCGGAAATGGAATTTTAGCTCAATTAGAAAAATGCACAAATAGATATGACAAAAATCCATCACTTATTTATTACACATGCGCATACAGACCATGTTCTCGGTGTAATTTGGGTAGTGCGTAAGATAGCTACTTTGATGAACCAAGGAAAATATGAAGGCAAATTACATATCTATTGTCATGATAAAGTAAAAATGGTAGTAGAAACTATTGCAAATTTGACTTTGAAAAAGAAAGATTTAGCACAAATTGGCAAAAATATTATTTTTGATGTAGTTGAAGATGGCGACCAAAGAGAAATTTTAGATATGCAAGTCATTTTCTTTGATATTTTATCTACAAAAGAAAAGCAATTTGGTTTTAGTGCTGAATTTGCAGATGGCATGAATTTATGTTGTTTAGGTGATGAACCATATAATGAAGTCTGTGAAATTTATGCTCAAAATGCCGATTATTTATTATCTGAAGCATTTTGTTTATATGGAGATAGAGATATTTTCAAACCATATGAAAAATACCATAGCACAGTAAAAGAAGCTTGCGAATTAGCGGAACAATTACAAGTTAAAAATTTGATTTTATATCATACAGAAGATAAACATATAGATAAACGCAAAGAATTATACACTGATGAAGGTAAACAATATTATTATGGAAATTTATATGTACCTGATGATTTAGATGTAATAAATTTGAAATAATAAAGAATAAATATTGATTTATTCATAGTAAAGTGCTATGATGTTCTTGTAACTAAATAAAGCAGTCTTTGGGGCAGGGTGCAATTCCTACCGGCTGGTAAAGCCCGCGAGCAATTATTTGCATGATTTGGTGAAATTCCAAAGCCGACAGTATAGTCTGGATGAGAAAAGATGGAAAGTTATAAATTAGTTTATAAAAGTGAATTAGTATAGATAATTAATTTATAATATAAAGCTGATTAGGCTGTTATTTGCAATGCATTTAACAGCCTTTTTTTGTTTAATTCTTTAAAAATTATAACCAAAGAATGAACAGAAAGAATGGTGATTTTTTGAGTTACAATGAAAAATATATGCGACTTGCCATGCAGTTAGCAGGAAATGCAATCGGTAGAACTTCTCCTAATCCTTTAGTCGGTGCTGTGATTGTCAAAGATAATCGAGTTGTGGGTTGTGGCTGGCATAGAAAAGCAGGTACACCACATGCTGAAGTTCATGCCTTAAATCAAGCAGGAGAATTAGCTCAAGGTGCTGATGTATATGTAACATTAGAACCATGTGCTCATTATGGCAAAACACCACCATGTGCTAAAGCTTTAGTAGAAGCAAAAGTAAAAAATGTATATGGCGGTTTATTAGACGTAAATCCTAAAGTTGCAGGTAAAGGCTTTAAAATTTTAGAAGATGCAGGTATTCATGTGGAATATGGATTTTTGCAAGATGAACTACGTAAACAAAATGAAGTGTTTTTTAAATGGATTGAGCATAAAAAACCATTTATAGTCTTGAAAGCTGCTATGACTTTAGATGGAAAAATTGCTACAGCAACAGGTCAATCAAAATGGATAACAAATGAAACATCAAGAGCGTATGGTTATAAATTACGTGATATTTATGATGGTATCATGGTAGGAATTAATACTGTGATAGAAGATAATCCTATGCTCACTGCTAGAGTAGATGGCGGAAAAAATCCAATTAGAATTGTTGTAGATAGCAGTTTAAAAATTGATATAAATGCTAATGTAGTACAAGATAAATCAGCAAAAACCATTGTTGCTACTACAGATAAAGCGGATAAAGATAAAATTTTAAAACTACAAGCTCAAGATGTTGATGTCATTGTAGTGGATAAAGATGAAAAAGATAAAGTAGATATAGAAAAATTACTAGATATTTTAGGACAACAAAATATTTGTAGCATTTTAGTTGAAGGCGGTGCTACTTTAAGCGGAAGTTTTGTTGCAAAAAAATTAGTAGATAAAGTATATTTCTTTATTGCTCCAAAAATTATTGGCGGTAAAGAAGCGAAAACTCCTGTAGCAGGAACAGGTATTTTAAATTTACAAGAAGCTCTAACGCTAAAAGATATCCAAATTGAAAAATTAGAAGAAGATATTTTAATCATAGGTAGAGTAGATAAAGATAAGGTGTGATACAGTGTTTACAGGTATCGTAGAAGAAATCGGTGTTGTAAAGGCTATAGCAAAAGGCACTCATTCTATAAAATTATCTATTAAAGCTAAGAAAGTTTTAGAAAATACACAATTAGGTGATAGTATTGCTGTAAATGGTGTATGTTTAACAGTTACGTTTTTTAGCAAGTGATTATTTTATAGCAGATGTTATGCCAGAGTCCATGCGCAAGACGAATATGGGTTTATTAAAAATTGGCGATAAAGTCAATTTAGAAAGAGCATTGACTTTATCAAGTAGATTAGGCGGTCATATTGTAAGTGGTCATATTGATGGCACAGCTAAAATTATTGAAATGAAAAAAGATGATAATGCTACACGTGTTACTTTAACAGCTAATGATAGAATTTTAAAATATATCATTTCTGAAGGTTCTGTTGCTTTGGACGGAGTAAGCCTTACTGTAGCACATTTAGGTGAAGATAATTTCACAGTATCATTAATACCACATACATCTGAAGTTACAACACTACTTAGTAAATCAGTAGGTTCGATAATTAATGTAGAAAATGATGTCGTGGGTAAATATGTAGAAAGATTATTGAGTTTTAAACAAGATAAACCAAAATCATCATCATTGAGTTTAGATTTTTTACGTGAAAATGGTTTTTAAGAAATGAGGTATAGACATATGGAATTTAAATACAATACAGTTGAAGAAGCTATTGAAGCATTTAAACAAGGTAAAATGGTATTAGTAACAGATGATGAAGACCGTGAAAATGAAGGCGATTTAATCGTAGCTGCTGAAAAAGCAACTCCAGAAATCATCAATTTTATGGCTACTCATGCTAAAGGTTTAATCTGCGTGCCAATGTCTGGCGAACTCATTGATAAAGCTGGTTTAAATCAGATGGTTAGCCACAATACAGATAATCATGAAACAGCTTTCACTGTATCTGTTGATGCTGTGGATACAACTACAGGTATTTCTGCTTTTGAAAGAGCTAGAACAGTTGAAGTTTTAATTGATGATAATGTAAAACCAGAAGATTTACGTCGTCCAGGTCATATGTTCCCTCTTCGTGCTAAAGAAGGTGGCGTACTTTGCCGTATTGGTCATACAGAAGCTACTGTAGATTTAGCAAAATTAGCAGGTTTAAAACCAGCAGGTCTTTGCTGTGAAATCATGAAGGAAGACGGTCATATGGCTCGTACTCCAGATTTAATTGAATTTGCCAAAAAACATGATTTAGTATTTATAACTGTAGCTCAATTAGTAGAATATCGCAAAACTACAGAAAAAATGGTAGAAAAAGTGGCTGAAGCAGATTTTCCAAATAAATTTGGTCATTTTAGAGTAATGGCTTATGAAAGCAAATTAGATGGAAAATGTCATTTAGCTATTGTTAAAGGCGATGTAAAAAATAAAAAGAATGTATTAGTACGTGTTCATTCTGAATGTTTAACAGGTGATGTATTAGGTTCTATGCGTTGTGATTGTGGCGATCAACTTCATTTAGCAATGCAAAAAATTGAAGAAGCTGGTGAAGGTGTATTATTATATCTTCGTCAAGAAGGTCGTGGCATAGGTCTTGCAAATAAAATCAGAGCATATGCACTTCAAGACCAAGGTAAAGACACAATTGAAGCAAATGTTTTATTAGGTTTTGCTCCTGATGAACGTGAATACGGTATTGGGGCTCAAATCTTAGAAGATTTAGGTTTATCTAGCATAC
>ENA-OQEL01000542-OQEL01000542.1-human-gut-metagenome-genome-assembly--contig:-NODE-542-length-13071-cov-2.644932_pt1 | contig 13071 bp, 19 predicted proteins | sample MGYA00242796_ERZ504637 | MGnify/ENA primary metagenome ERZ504637 (study PRJEB26092, sample SAMD00036306) | human gut metagenome | host: Homo sapiens | study: EMG produced TPA metagenomics assembly of... | reverse complement strand
GCATTCATAATTCTTGATTTTTTAGTTAATGCTACTTTTTTCATTCTCTATCTGCAACTTTTGCTAATTGTACCATTGCAGATTTTACATACCTCAGTTTTTATGTAATTTGACATATTCTACTTTTAGCAAGATATTTACTTTACAGTTGTAAACTCCTTTTAAAGTGTCCGTATCTTCATTCCGATTGCTAAAAATTGTTTTCCTATTTTCCATCCGATAACTGATTTTCCCGACAGCTGTATAATCTCACAACAGTAGAGCAGTCTGTCAAGCAATGCCGCTGCGACAGCTTCCTCTCCCGGTGTTACCAGTCATTCTGTAAGGGAGTAGTTGGCTGTAACGATAAGCGATGTCTTTTCCTGAAACTCATTCACCAGTTTGAACAGCAACATGACATTTTCTCTTTTCAAGGGAAAGAGTGTGGCATTGTCAATGGCCAGCAGCTGTGCCTTCGTGATCCGTTTGTAAGTTTTCATCGCATGCCGGGAAACATCCCTTGTCTTCAGGCAGGTCAGAAGATCTTCCAGCGTAACCATATACGCCCTGTATCCGTTTTTCACCGCCTCATGGACAAGCCTGGCGGCGATATAGGTCTTTCCTGTTCCGGATCTCCTCCCTGAGACAGGCGAGCAGAAACTCCGGATAGGTCAGCTGCTTTTCCTGGGCCTGATGCAGCAGTTCCTCCAGATGTTCGGCCAGATTGCCCAGCTTGAGCATACGTGCACATTCCATGAGTTCCTTCTTATGTCTTGTCATATTCCCTAAGTATTTCGTTATAAGACTGTATCAAGCCGCCTTGTCGGGGCAGGCAATCCTCCAGTCCGTATGTTTCCGTTCCATTGTCCTTCCCCCTGCACACATATTCACACAGGCTTTTAACCGAGTCCCCGTTATAGATGCCTTTGTCAAGGCATATGCGTATGGCCTCTATCAGCGTGTTCTTGTCATATCCGGGAATTATGCGCAGGATCACCTCCGGATTATCCCTGTAGTAACGTTTTTTCCTCCTTTTCAGATTATCCATCCACATGGCTACCTCCCTGTTGTCGGACACATGAAAAAGGATGCGTTCGGCTATTTTCACTCCGGCGTTTCTCGGTTTCCTGTGGGAGTCGTCATAAACGGTCCTTCCCTTCCGGGTACAGAGCACATGCCGGCAGATGAGCTTCCCCGTATCCTTGTTGTACAGCTCCACATTCCCTTCCGTCTCCTGCAGCCAGACAGTTGTCTGCCCGCTCCGGTAAGTTCCGCATGGCAGGCTGTAATGATTCCCCCTGTACTGCACTGTATTGTCCTTGCGGACATGGTATTCCCTCATCTCCTCCTGCGGTGGTTGTGGCGTCCCATGATAGGGCATGAGAAAGCCTTTCTCCACGGCAAAATCTTCCCGGGGAACAAGACGGGTGGTCCCGTGCACCTTCCCGTTCCCCGTCCTTTCGAGCCATTCGAGGGCCTCCCTGTTCAGACTGTCGATATCACGGAACACACGTGCCACCAGAAAGTTCTCCTTCACATATTTCACTACGTTCTCGACCTTGCCTTTTGACTCGGGGTCGGCCTTATGGCAGAACACCGGCTGGAAATGCTGCTCCCTGACAAACGTCTGGAACTTCCTTGTCAGCATCAGGTCTCCCAGGTTCTCCCGGGAAATCAGCACCCTGTCCTGGTCATAAAGGATCTTTTCCGGTTTCCCTCCGAAATACTCAAAAGCGCGCTCGTGTGCATAGATGGCGCGCTCCGTGTCGAAAGGGCGACGGCTGAAACAGGTGAACTTGTAGCGTGAACGTGCCAGGACGATCGCAAAAAAATAGACTTTCGTGCTTCTGCCGTTTTCCGCGGACATCCATTTCTCCCCGAGATCTGCCTGCGCATACTTCCCATAGGGGGTATCCGGCAGTTTCTCATAGTCCCTGCGTATCCTGGCCTCCGACTTCTTTCCGATGCCATATTTGCAGCGCACCTTTTCTACAAAATTGAATACGGTCTTGTCGCACACTTTCGGGAAATCCGGATAGCATTCCTTAAGCCAGTCATGTATCCTTGCGGCCGATATATACGGGATATTCCTCCAGGGTCCCCCGCACATACTCCTCGTATCCTGCCAGTTTCAGCGTGTATTTGCGATGCGAATTCCGCCGCCTTACAAAATCTTCCCGGGACATCTGCAGATATCTCCGCACGGTGCTTCTGTCCACTCCCAGGTGCTTCCCGATCTGTGTCTTGTTTAATCCTTTTGACTGAAGCTCTCTAACCTTGTACCACATATACTGTTTCTCTTTAAAAAATCGGCTCGTTGTTATCATAATGATGTCTGTCTTTTTGAGCCGGCAAAGATAGACATCCCCGGAAAAGTGCGGTATTCGCATTTTCCATTTTCCTGCTGATAAAGTTATAAATTACATACAGAAAGGAAAAATATACGAGGTGCAGTACAGCATCCCGGAAGGCTATCCCGAAAAACTCCTCCCGGTGAAGGTGAAGATAACCTCCAACCACAGCGTGCCCAGCCACCGAAAGACCACTTTGTGGCCTTATACCAATGAGTTTCGACATCGTGCGCAACGGAGAAGCCCAAAAAGTCAATCCGCCCTATGGGTTCAAGTACCTCTACACGATGGATAACTATGATTCTTCCGATGGAGGCTCTTCCTTACTATTATGATTTGGGCTATAGGTTTACACAGAAATATTGGGGCAAAGGATATGCCACAGAAGCTTCTGCCGCTTTGATGGATTATGCTTTCAATAAACTGAAGATTCCGTGTGTCTATGCCCTCATTGAAGCCGACAATTTGAAATCAAGGCGTGTTTTAGAGAAAGTAGGATTCCACGAAGATAAGCCTATGACGATTGACGGTGTACCTCATGTACAATTCAAAGCAATAAAGCCAATGTGAGGACGTAAACCATATCTGTATGGGACATCATGATAAGGAATACGTTTATTTGTTTATGTGTTATCGTGATAGGAATGTTAGTTTTACCTTTTGCGGCACTCTCCTCGCATTAGAATATAACGGTATGACATTGTATGATATTATTCTTAGTCCTCAATCCAGTGTTCTCAATCGTATTGGGAACTTTTTTCATAAAACCGCTGAAAGAAAGAATAATATTTTTCATCGGTTTTATTTAGAAAGAATAAAGTTGTTCGTATATTTGCGAACATAAAAATAAGAAGACTATGGAATCCAAGAAATATACATTGGAACAAGAGCAGATAGCCCGCTTTGCCAAAGCGATGGGGCATCCGGCAAGAATGGCTATTCTTGAATTCTTAGCCAAGCAGGATTGCTGTTTTTTCGGAGATATTCACGAAGAACTCCCCATCGCGAAAGCGACGGTTTCACAACATCTGAAAGAGTTGAAAGAAGCAGGTTTGATACAAGGAGAGATAGAAACGCCGAAAGTGAAATATTGTATCAATCGAGAGAATTGGAAAATAGCTTCGATGCTTTTTTCTAAATTCTTCGGACAATGTGTATGCAAAAAGGAGAGTTGTTGCGAATAGGGACAATTTTTTTAGGATTATGTTCGTTGTTTTGCGAATAACAAACACAAATAACAACCAATAAAAACAAAAGCGTATGAACAGATTGATTTTAGTCTTGATTATCAGCTGCGGATTGACTGCTTGCAGTAACAATGGGACAAAGAAGAGTGCTTCTACTGATGTGGAGCAAACCCAGCCACAAAAACAGAAAGACCGTGTGGAGGTGTTGTATTTTCATAGCAAATAGCGATGCGCTACCTGCATGGCAATAGAAAAGAACGCCAAAGAAGCGGTAGAGGCAGAATTTGCTGACGAACTGAAAAACGGAACACTCGTTTTCAGAACTATCGACATTTCCGAACCGAAGAACGAAGCTATCGCCGAGAAATATGAGGTTACATGGTCTTCGCTTTTCATCAGCAAATGGAAAGCCGGCAAAGAAACGTATGAAAATCTGACCGAATATGCTTTTGCCAACGCCAGAACTGCTCCCGCCACTTTCAAGAACGGAGTAGCTGAAAAAGTCCGTACCTTATTGAAATAAAGTTCTATGGAGTGGTTACAGACATTATTGGACAGCAGCACGGCTCCTGCACTTATGGCTTTTCTTTTGGGATTGCTTACGGCGATTTCGCCCTGCCCATTGGCTACGAGTATCGCTGCTATCGGATTTATAGGTAAGGACATTGAAACCCGCCGTCGGATATTCCTCAATGGCTTACTATAACGCTCGGTCGTGTAATTATCTATACATTGCTGGGTATCGTATTGATACTAATACTCAAAGAGGGTTCAAGTCTTTTCGGTATTCAGAAGTTTATCGGCAAATACGGAGAACTCGTACTCGGCCCTGCCTTGTTATTGATAGGTTTTATTCATACTGTTCGGAGGCAAACTGAAATTACCCTCTTTCGGTTTTAAGGGAAATGGCGAGGGCTTAGCCCGTAAAGGAGGATGGGGAGCGTTTTTGCTCAGCGTGTTGTTCGCTATGGCATTTTGTCCCACCAGCGGAGTTTTCTATTTCGGCATATTGATTCCGATGTCGGCAACGACTGTTGCAGGCTATCTGCTGCCCGTCCTTTTGCCATAGCTACTGCGTTGCCGGTTTTGATTGTCGCTTGGATATTGGCATTCAGTGTACAACATATCGGCAGTTTTTACGGTAAAATGCAGACTGTACAGAAATGGCTGAACCGGATTGTCGGGAGCATATTTGCGATTATCGGTTTGTATTATTGTGTGATTATGTATTTATAAAAAACAAAAACATGGAAATCAAAGTATTGGGAACGGGTTGCGCCAAATGCAAGACAACCTATCAGACAATCGAGAAAGTAATTAGCGAGAACAATCTCGAAGACGTGAAACTTACGAAAGTAGAGGATATTGTGGAAATACTCAATTCCGGCATTATGGCCACACCTGCCGTTGTGGTGGATGGAGCCGTTAAAGTCAAGGGACACGTCCCGTCCGAAAAAGAGGTAAAACAAATACTCGGTATTTAAGGTACAGTTATGGATACTAAAAAAGAGTGAAAACTCCTCTTTTGGAGATTGTGGTTTATGCAGCCGTATTTTTCATGCCACTCGGCAATGAGAGGTTCATGACGGCTGTCGATGCAACCCTCGACCTTGCTAAATGGTATGCGCAGGAACACGTTATGTTATGTCTGCTTCCCACCTTTTTCATCGCAGGTGTGATTGCCGTTTTCGTCAGTCAGGGTTCGGTTCTCAAATATTTCGGAGCAAATGCCAAGAAGTGGTTATCCTATACGGCAGCTGCTGTTTCGGGTAGTATATTGGCAGTCTGTTCCTGCACGATTCTGCCGTTGTTTACGAGTATTTACAAACGGGGCGCAGGGTTAGGCCCTGCCATAGCCTTTCTCTATTCCGGCCCAGCCATCAGTATTTTATCCATCATTTTGACAGCCCGTATTTTGGGTGTAGAGATGGGTGTTGCACGAACGGTTGGAGCTATCGGATTCTCCGTAGTGATAGCCTTGCTATGGCATTTATTTTCCGTAAGGAAGAGAAAGCCAAACAAGAGGAACAGATGATTATTGTTCCACTGCTGGAAAGACGCCCGATGTGGCAAACCTCGTTTCACTTTTTTACATTGGTACTGATTCTCGTCTTTGTAAATTGGGGTGCGCCCTTTGCTTTAGACAAAGGTTTGTGGACTTTCATCTTCACCTATAAATGGTATATTACGGGAGTTCTTGCTCTGATGCTCTGTTGGTCGCTTGTCCGAATATTGAAATTGCGTCCATTATGGGTATGTGCCGGAGTCGTGATAACGATTGTTTCTGTTTTCCTTGCAGACGCCCTTATTGCTAAAGCCAAATTAGTACCGCTCGTTCCGATGGTTGTGGGTATGGCTTCACTTTCCATCATCTTGCTGTTTGATAAACGAAACGAGGAAAATAGAGAATGGGCATTATCATCATAGGGATTCGCCAAGCAGATATTACCCTTGTTGGCCGTCGGCGTAGTGACAGCCGGATTTCTTTTGGGTTCGACACATGATAACACGTCGATTGCCAGAGTTATTTTTAACGAGTGGATTGAATGGGCTGTCGGTGGAAATTCGCTGCTATCCAACTTCTTCGCAAGTTTCACGGGAGTGTTCATGTATTTTGCCGCCCTGACCGAAGTGCCGATTATTCAAGGGTTGTTGGCTTCAGGCATGGGAAAAGGCCCTGCGCTTGCGTTACTGCTGGCCGGCCCGTCGCTGTCGCTACCGAATATGTTGGTTATTCAAGGTGTTATGGGGACAAAGAAAACCATTGTTTATGTAGCTTTGGTTATCATCATGGCAACAATATCGGGTTTTGTATTCGGAAATTTCTTTTAAGTTTCCCGTTTATATTGTTAAACAGACACGAACAAAAATTATTGCTCGTGTCTGTTTTGTGTATTCAAATAATTGCTTTATATTTGTATTCAGAAAGAGTTATTTGACAGCATAGCAATGCAAAATGTTGAAATTCGTACAGTTGCTAAATCGTTACCTCTATTTCTCAAATAATTCGCTAAAAGTTTATTCCCCAATTGGTTAAGTTAAATCGAGAAAAATCTAAAATAAAATGTTTTATTTTCATAATTGTTGGTTTTATGGTACCAGCAAAATGGGTTTACATGCAATCCTTTTTCTATCAGATAGGTATTACGTCTCGTGATGAGACAGGTTTGTCCTTTGGACTTTGTTATCCGATGGTGATGTCGCCCGACACCGTTGCCTTGTGTTTCCCAGCCCTGAATGGTTACACCGCTGACGCTGATACCGTTTTTATTGATATTCAGTTCTATGACTAATTGCTTGTCACCTTCCAAACGCTTGATATCCTGTCCTTCGGATGTGGTCTGTGGGAGTTTGGAAAGGTTGTAGTCCTTCGTTTCATTGCCTATCTTGATTTGTTCTTCTGAATTGAGAGAAAAGCAAGAATAGCATGTAATTTCCCATTCAAAAATGCGGACGGAGAGTGTCGGTTTATCGGTACTCTCCGTTTGCTTTTTTATGCTATCTTCATTGTCCGTATATAGGCATTTTTCAGGTTACAAATTATGCTGCCTATACTACGGTCTGTGTCTATCGGCTAAAAGAAGATCTCATTAAAAATAGGTATATTTCCCGCCTGAATCGCAGCGATTATGTAAAATTTATACCTAAAAAAGGTATTGCAGATATTTTTGATGAAAATTAATTTTACAGTCGTTTTTAATAAATAAATGAAAGAATGAATCAGGTCAAAATGGTATTAATTTTTGCCATATTATTATTTTTATCTTGTGTGAATGTAAGTGCCCAAGTAATAAAGGGAAGAGTAACCGATAGTACCACAAACGAAGCGTTAAGTTATGCCGCCGTGGAAATACGTTCTTTCGAGGATGATGTTTATATAGGAGGAAGCTCCACCAATGAAAAAGGAGAGTTTGAGTTTCATCTGAAAGGGAGGTATCCCAAAATTCGTATCACAGTTTCTTTCTTGGGATATAAGACAATACAAAAAGTATATGCCCCCGCTACGGAGTACAGTTACCTCAAATTCGAGATGCAGGAGGACTCGCAGACCTTGAACGAGGTCGTGGTGAAAGGATTGAGTCCTGCGGAAAAAGTGCAGCGGTTGGCCTATAATGTATCATTGGTGGAAACGGCCAAGTTGAAAAGCACGACGATGGACCTGTCCAATGTCATTGACAAAATCAGCGGGGTGAAAATCCGTTCCACGGGAGGCGTGGGTTCCGAAGCCAACGTCACTTTGAACGGCTTTTCCGGTCGGCATGTGAAAATCTTCATCGACGGTGTACCGATGGACGGTATGAGTTCCGCTTTCGGGCTGAACAATATTCCGGTAGGTCTCGCCAAACGTGTGGAGGTGTACAAAGGTGTCGTACCTATCGAACTGGGCGGTGACGCACTCGGCGGGGCTATCAATATCGTTACGGACAACAGCCGGTGTACCCGTGTGAACGCCTCCTATTCGTTCGGTTCGTTTAACACCCACAAAACCAATGTCTATGCGGAACATACCACAAAGAAAGGTTTTTATGTTTCTCTGAATGCCTATCAGAACTACTCGGATAACGATTATAAAGTCAATATCGACAGTTACACGAAGTTCAACGAGGATGGCAGTAACCAGGAGGTTAAAGAAAATCTCACGGTGCGCCGCTTTCATGCCAAGTATCACAACGAGGTAGCCATTCTGAAGATTGGGATAGTGGACAAAACGTTTGCCGATCGTCTGTTGTTAGGCTTCATGGGAGGTTACGAGTATAAACAGACCCAGAATGCCTCCACTATGGACTGGGTGTATGGTGCACGCTACACCACGGCCAATACGCTGATGCCGCAACTGACTTACGAAAAGAGATTCAAAGTGTTGAAGGGGCTGCACGTGTCGCTGAACGGTAACTACAACTTCGGCAAGTCCTATTCTGCCGATACGGCCAGTTGTAACTACAACTGGCTGGGTCAGAGTCAACCGAAAGGCGTACCGGGCGAGTTGTCGTACATGAAGTACCGTTACCGGGACCATAATGGGGCGGCCAACTTCCGCATGGCACTCTTTCCCGCAGACGGGCAGTCCGTGTCGCTGAGCAGTACGCTCACCACCTTCTCCCGCTCCGGCAAGGACGAAACGGCCTACAAACCCACCTATGAGCATCCATCGCAGAGTATGAAAATCGTTACCGGATTGAGTTATAAGTATGACTACAAGGGCAAGTGGAACACATCTGCCTTTGTGAAGCACTATATGAACCATCTGGAGGCCTACCTCGATCCGGAAGGCGGAATCAATTATCAGGATTTCAGCAACACCACTTCCTATTGGGGAGGAGGTTGGGCCAGTACCTACTTTTGGGGGCGGCACACACAACTGCGGTTGTCGTATGAATACGCCCTGCGTCTGCCTACCAGCCGTGAGTTGTTCGGTTCTGGCGACGACATTGAGCGAGGCAACTCCAATCTGAAACCGGAATCAAGCAATAACGTCAATATCAGTGTCACAGCCAATGCTGTGGATTTGACCGACCACCGGCTGACCATCGATGCAGCTTTTCAATACAGAGAAATCAAGGACTATATTCGCCGCACGACCAACAACGACAGTGGGCGTGCCAGTTCACAGAACGATGGTCGTGTACGCAATTTGGGTACGGACTTGAGCATCCGCTACACTTTTAAGGATGCCTTCTTCGTGGGCGGCAACTTCAGCTACATCGACATGCGGAGCTTGACCAGGTACGTGACGGGCACACAGCAGGAGAGCAAGAACTACAAAGGAACGCGTACCTGCTATCCCCGTATATGTATGGTAACGGAGAAGCCGGGCTTACCCTGCGCGATGTGTTTGTGAAGGGGAACAGTGCTGGACATACATTATATGATGAACTATGTCCAGAAGTTCAGTTACGAGTGGAATGTGTACCAGAATGCGGAACTTGATATACCTACCCAATTCTCTCACGACCTCTTCGTCAGCATACAACTTCGGAAAAAAATCGGAGTTTACCGTATCGGCCGAGTGTACCAACATCTTCAATGCCCGCCTGTACGACAATTTCAAGATGCAGAAGCCGGGACGCGCCTTCGCTATCAAGTTCGGCTATAGCTTTATGAAGTGACCATTATATAACAATTAAAAACGATAAAGTAAAAATGAAAGACAGATTTAAATTATTCAGCATGGCTCTATGCGCATGTGCATTTGCAGCTTGTAATGACAATGAAGGAGTTGATGGACCCGGTGACGGTGACAAATCCCCCGTGCAATATGTAGTGATGAGTGCCACATCGGACGGAACGGCCAACTATTTGCAGTTGGCCAGCGACCCCACCAAAGGTACGATTGACCCGACTGAAGCGAACGGGCGTATATCTTTCGATGCAAGCAACCCAGATTTTGTCAACTACAACAACGAACTGCTGATTGGCATGAACTATCCCTCACAGGGAGGTACAGGTGGCTACTCCTATGCTTGGAAGCTCATTGACGGGCAACTAGTTCAACATGGCAATGGTATAATGCTGGATGGCGACGTGAAAGCACGCGGCTTTTTCAATGACTACTTGCTCGGTCTGTCTGACCAAGCCGAGGACAACAATCACTATACACGCGTGAAATACGTCAAGGTGACTGAGTTCAGCAGTGTGGTCGTAGATGGAAAAATAAACTGTCAGGACCACAGCAAAGAACCGGCCAGCCAGATGGGCAATGAGGCATGGGGGGTTGGTGACATAGCCCAGTACGGCGACTACGTGCTGCTGGCCTATACCACCAAACATCTGGTGCAGGATGGTAACTACACCTCAAAAGCAGCAAGCACCCGTGCGAAGGCTTCCTATGGTACAGACTTGGACAACAACTTCTATTTGGGTGTTTACAAGTTCGACCCGACAGATGCGGATAAAGAATATTTGAAATACCAAAGTATGATTGTCCGCAAGAGCGAAGACCATCCGGGAAAAGAAGCCGGACAGATCAAAGGCAACTCTAGGTCGCGCACGGAAACGGGTATCGAAGTCGTTGGTGATAAAATCTACCTGTTCTGCCAAGGCGGCAAGAACTTCCAAACGAACAGCCTAAGAGTGCCTTCTGCTGTGCTGCGCATCAGCGGTAGCAATATTCAGAGTGGCAAGCCCGTAGATATCGACAGTGATTACTACGTAGACCTAAACGATAAGACAGGCGACCGCTATTTGTGGAGATGTTACTATCTGGGTGACAACAAGTTCTGCCTGCAACTCTTCACCAACCCCGGAATGGATGGGTACACGGAAGGCACACACAAGACATTCGGCATCTTCGACGTAGAAACGCAAAATTACACGCCTGTGACCGGTATGCCTGAAGCCGGCGACATCAATGACATTGCGCTTGCTTATGCTTCTGACACGGACAAGGGTACAGTGACTTTCGAATTGATGACTACGTCGGGTGCAGTCCTGTACACCATCAACCGCAATGGCGTGGCCACGCCTGGCACGAAAGTGGAAGCTGAAGTCATCAAGGGAGCAAGTCTGTTGAAACAAAAATAGGCCTTTGTATGATAAAGTATTCCGAAAAATACATTTATGGCTGTCTGTCCCCGTCGGGTTGATAATCACGGTTATCTGCCTTACGGGGGCGGCCCTTGTTTTCGAGCGGGACATAACGGAAAGCCTCAATCCTAAAATTTATAAGGTCGCATATACGGAAGGGGACACTCCTCTGCCGCCGTCCGAACTGGTCGCCTCTATCCGCCAGCAGGTTCCGGATTCGTTGGAATTGCTCTCCCTGCAACTGTCGGGTGAACGGGACGTCGCCTGCATGGCAACATTCAAAGGTGCGGGAAAGCGTTCGTTAAGCGTGAATCCATACACTGGAGAGGTGAACGGTTGGACCAAGAGTTACCCTTTCTTCCAGACCATGCGTAAACTGCATCGGTGGCTGATGGACCCGCCTGCCTATAAGGGGGCAAAATCTGCCGGCAAGGTTATCGTGGGTATTACTACCTTTGTAATGGTTGTTATCCTCGTTTCCGGTATTGTGATATGGATACCGCGTACCCGTAAGGCGCTGAGAAACCGTCTTGTCGTATCGTGTACGAAAGGTTGGTGGCGTTTTTGGTACGACAGTCATGTCTCGCTGGGCATATATGTTACCCTGTTTTTTGCTGGTCATGGCTCTGACAGGGCTTACATGGTCGTTCCAATGGTACCGCACGGCAGCCTATGGACTGTTCGGTGTATCGACAGCCCGTCCCGCCATGTCCGCTCCGCAGCAGCAAAATAAGGATGAAAAGAAAGAAAAGGCAGAGTTCGATTATGGGATATGGGATAATGTGGTTTCCGAACTGCAGGCCCTTTATCCTTCGTATGCCTCCATTTCGCTGACGGCCGGAAAAGCACAGATAAGCAAGCCCGGTAACATGCGAAGCAGTGACACGGCGGCGTTTGATACCCAAACAGGAGAAATCACGACCGTTACGGCTTATAGCGATGTTCCCAGAGCACAGAAGATGAAAGGGTGGTTCTATGCTTTCCACACCGGGTCATGGGGCGGAATGACGACAAAGGTCCTTTATTTTCTGGCCGCTTTCATCGGAGGAATCTTGCCTTTGAGCGGTTATTATCTGTGGTTGAAAAAGAAACGTTTATCAAAGAAAAAAGTCTTTAGAACTATCTTTGAAACAAAATGTATATAAAAATCCTAACAAATGTCAGTCAGATTTTTTTATGAATAATTTCTTTCCAAAATCTAGGAGGAAGGAAAGTAGAAATAGCGTGTAATTCCTGTCGTGAAAAGAAAACGGGGAGTGGCGGTTTATCGGCACTCTCCGTTTGTTGGTATTGCCTGACGGATGCAAGTCCCGAGTGAATCCTAATAGCAGGAATCGCATAACCAATGGCAAGGGTGTCTATCGTGAGATGGCTTCTGAAAGAAGTTGGCAGCAAACATTTGGCTTGACGGACAAAAACTTCATACAAGGTATTTAATCGTGGACAAGGTTACCAAACAGACCAAAGCCTCATAGCTATTCAGAACGGTTGGTGCAAATAAAATAAGTATAAGATGAAAAGACAAGATCTTTATCCAAGGAGGTCACACAAACATGAAGGTCAGTTTTTTACGAGTCATGTAAAGTTTGCTGCAAGAAATTAGTAGAGACCATAGTACTCGAGGCATTTTACAAGTCTTTTGTAGCTAGATGTCCGAAAAGAACTCTCTATCCACACAATAGGGTGGAATCTGAAAATAAGATAGAAGTGATGCCATTTATTAAAAGGATGGCTGAAAATAACTTGTCCAACTTGGATACACCAGGTTACGGACAGTATATAATTTCCGTATTTCAACTACACTTTGTTTACCGTTCGTAACGTCCAATCTACTGGCAATATATTTTCAGAAGTCTCCGCAAACAGTGATTCTTATTATTTTTCGATGCAAAATTTTGTGTTCCAACCCACTCGAACTTTATTACAAATACTTATATCATGATATATTGATTATTAGAGTATTATTAGTTTGAATTCTCCAAAACAAGCTATATACAAACCGAAGCTATTTACTTCGTATTAATTGCATC
>ENA-OQEL01000541-OQEL01000541.1-human-gut-metagenome-genome-assembly--contig:-NODE-541-length-13091-cov-1.969145_pt1 | contig 13091 bp, 17 predicted proteins | sample MGYA00242796_ERZ504637 | MGnify/ENA primary metagenome ERZ504637 (study PRJEB26092, sample SAMD00036306) | human gut metagenome | host: Homo sapiens | study: EMG produced TPA metagenomics assembly of... | reverse complement strand
CCTTTTCTCGAAATTTTTTCCATTTCTAAGAACAGCGTATCTTCCGTTACATTGACAATACAAATCCATTGTCATTTGTAATGTGCCATGCCCCAAAAGTTTCTGCAATGTTTTTGGATTCATTCCACATTCGATTGCTCTTGTAGCAAAAGTATGCCGAAGTGTATGTAATGTAAAGGGGGCAAAATCTATACCTGCTTTGTTAATGTTCTGAATAACCAACTGCATACATTGATTGATTAAAAACTGTTGTGTCGGCTGATTATTCTTTGTGACAAAAACAAGATTTTGAAATTCTTCCTTTGCCGTTTTACCTTTTAAAATAAATTTTCTGTTTTTGCAAATTTTTGACATTCCAAACTATTGATTGCCTTTACAGTCAATGGAATAGCCCTTTTTCCATTATTTGTTTTGGTATCGTGCATTTCAAATACATACTTTCCATTTCTACTAAAATAACACAATGTATGCCTTACATGGATAACCTTATTCTTAAGGTCTATATCTTCCCATTGTAAAGCAGATAGTTCTCCCACTCGCAATCCTGTTTCCAATGCTAAAATAAACAGATTTTCATAGAATGTTCCCTTCGCCTGTTTCCAAAAAAAGATCTGTTTCCTTTAATGTCAGAACACGTCTTTCTTTTTTCTCCTCTTTAGAAATCACAGTATTTATCTGTTTTGCGACATTCTTTACAAGCAAATCTGTATCAACTGCCCTATTCAGCATATCTACCAGTATCTTTTTAGAATTTTTCCTTGCATTATCTGTTTTCAATTTATTAAACGCTTCTTGCATAACAATTAGGTTCAACGACGTTAATTTTCGCCACCCTAATTCTTCTTGAATACGCTTATAGTGGGTAATATAAGAACCCTTTGTAGAACTTCTGCAATTTTTCTTGCAAGTGCTTAGCCATATATCGAACCATTCATCTAATGTCATATTCTTATCAACAACATTGATTGCTTTTTCATCATTATACTGTTCGGTTCGCAACTTATGTCTTACCTCATTTAAAGTTTTTGCATAAATTGTCTGTCTTTTACCGAAACGATTGATAAATCGGGCTTGATATAATCCGTCTTTTCTTTGAGATATACCATTCCCTAATTCTTTCCCGTTAAGTGATTTACCCATCACTGCCTCCTTTCCTAGCAAAATCGGGAAAAGAACTATTAAATCTTCTCAATTTTATCATATATTTCCTGTTATTTCAATCGAGGAACTTCCTTAAAAATGTACGAAAAACTGTCAAATAGTCCTTTTCTTACTCTACAACTTGATTATTCAGCCATTTATCTAATCTTGCTTTGTGAGCATACAGACGATTTCCAATCCTAACCGTAAAATTATTATATGGATTATGTAAAAGCTCCCTTGCTTTCGTATCACCAATCCCTAGATATTCTGAAAGTTCCTTTACGTTTAATAATGCTTTCTCGATACGATTACCCCCTTTCCTCTAATCTTCTTGCTTTTATGTAATCATCATACAACTGTTTCTGTGTGATATTCATTTCTCCATTTGCTACAAGATTACCAATATAATCTCTTTTCTCTATCTTCCCAACCTCTGCAAACAGTTTTCAAAGACGGGGCAACATACTTTTTCCAACCACTCCCATACCTTTTGCAGACTTTTCTTCTGTGGTTGCATGGTAAGTTTTACCTTGCCTATATCTTTCATCAGTTCCGCCCACGCTTGATAGGTTGGATAAAGTCTTTTTCGTGTTGTCATGCTTATCTGTCGGCTTTTCTAAAAATCGTATTTTGCTGTCAATATTTCCATTGCCAGTCCTGCCACATCTCTATATTTCAATAATTCCTGTACTACACTTACTGCCATTTCCTGCCGAAATCTCAATTCATATCTGTTCCAATTTTCATCTAATTCTGTTCCATACTTTTTATTCTGTTCATATCCCTTTTCATAAAATACCAATCTCAAATTACTGGCTGAACTGCCGAGATAAAGACTGCCACCTTTACTCTGAAACACTTCCTCTTTCAGTTCTCCCGAATCGTGAAAATCTATATCCCTTAGTTTTGTGGAAAGCAATCCCTCTTTTGTCCGTATAATCAAATCGGGAATACTCAAATACGGTTTTCTATCATCTATCGCTAAATCAATCCGAGGAAAATTGATGTGATACTGACAAACTCTGTTTAAGAAATCAAACCATGTTTCCTCATTGAGTTGTAAAAAATTCTCATAGTTGCGACAGCCTTTCCCACTCATTAAAATCTGAAAGCCTTGATACTGTGCATTTCCTGTCGGCTTTAGCACCTTGATATTATCGAAGATTGCCACAACCTCATGTCCTGCAATCCCTTTTTCATAGCCTGTTACCGTCATAAGTTCCAAAGGTATTCTCAGTACATCTTCTATAACTGCTTCTAACGGAACTTCCTTAATCGTTATCTGACACCAGTCTATCAAGGCACTTAATGCTTCTTTCTGTGCCGTATTACTCCCCTGTTAGTGTAGGGGAGTTCTGGAAGAAAACTTCCGCTTCTTTCTTCCAAATTTATCAAACCTCCAATCTGCAACGGCGTTGCCATTGCCCTGCCCTCAACCTGACGTTTGGTACGGCAGAACGAGGACAGGAACTTTGACTGCCTACATATTTTTGTTTGGAACTGGGCGGATACCCTTACAGGTAATCTTCTCCACTAATACAGGGAAGTTTCCTCTCTGCACATAAGGGGTCATATACTGGTTCTTCCAGTTCCACCACAGCATAAGGCTCAATCTTCGGAAGTTCCGTTGCTTCCAAGCGAATATCCACGCTGTTCCCAAGTTTCATGCTTCCAAGATGAAGTTTTAAGGCTTCCACTTCCTCTGTTTTCTTCTTACTGTCTTTATCATAGCGGTAACAGTTATCCGCACCCATAAAACGAAGTTCTCCAAATGCTTCTTTTACCTGTTCTTTTGTCAATGTAATCTGCATACACGTTCCTTTCTCCCCGTTGAACCGATAGGTCAGTTTCTCATATTTTCATTTTCCTATTACGACGTCGTTTTTAGTTTAGTTATTTCTGAACTTAATTGTATATTTAGCACAGACATATTCGTTTTGCAATATAAAGTTTAGTTTTTTATAAACTTTTTGTTTTCTTTTTCTGAACTTGTGGTATAGTGTTCCTTTAGACGATAAGATATGAAAAGTTATAACAGGATATGGAAAGAGAGGGTTTTCAGATGAATACAATCGCAGAACGGATTAAATTTGCCATGAAAGCAAAAAATAAAAAACAAGTAGATATAGTCAAAGATACAGGTATCAGCAAAGGAGCGTTTAGTTCCTATCTTTCGGGACAATACAACCCCAAAGCCGATAAAATGGAACTGATCGCCGACTCCTTAGATGTAGATTTGCGTTGGCTTTACGGACAAAATGTGCCTATGGAACATACAAGTCAAAACGATAACGCCCTGCAATATGTCTTTTATAACAACTCCTGCTCTGAGTATCTTCTTGATGATTTAGATGATATATATATCGCCATGATGACACAATATGCCGCCCTCATTCCACGCTTTTATGTCCTTGTCAATCGTGCTGGAAATGCAATGCACATACTGCCACTATTTTTGAAAGAGGATAGTTCCCAATTCTATGAATGCCCGTCTGATTTCTTTTATTCCGACAGGCATACAATTTTTACAAGAGATTTTGAAAGCATTCACATGGTATTAACAACCGCCACGATTTACTATTATGGAATTGATACAGCAACCTATGAACCGAAAGTTACCATGCTCTCCTACTCACAGACTGACGACTGCTTTCATATCGACAACGGAATACAAGACGGTCACATAAAAGCATTTGAAAAGGAACTGGAGAAAGAAGCACTTTACTTAAAGCATAACGCCCAGTAACAGACAAGAGGACTTGCAAGGTTTCCGACCTTTCAAGTCCTCTGCTGTATCATGGTGCTGTTGGCTGTGTCCGTTCCGTCAAGGACTGCCCTACGGCGTATCGGCTACGCCTTGTTCCTTGACCTCACTACATTTTCTCTTTTTCTTGACACAACAAAAGCCTGCACGAATTTTCTTCAATCCGACAGGCTCTCATTCTTTCACATACTCTATCAGTTCTTCTATTCCACACTCCAAGTAACTGCACAGTTTACAGATTAGTTGTGCGTCTAATCTCTGAAATTCATTTCTGCAATAACGATTAAAATTAGACCTCGGTATATCCAATTCCTTACAAATGGTATTCTTACTAATTCCTTTTTCTTTCAGCAGTTCCTCTATGTGAAGTTCCAAATGTCCATACTTCATTGCCTCACCTCTACATAAAAGTATATTCAATAAATCTTTATGTAGTAATTCACTATATAGTGAGGTACTATATACTTATCCCTATAACTATACAGAAACAGAGGTATATCAAAATGAAAAGAAATTGTTATTTGCCACTATTATTCTAGTCTTGCTTGCAGGCATTCTCTATTACATTAGCTTGCCCGATTATCTTGTATTTAACAGTATGTCATTCAGCAATGGGGCTAATCGTGATACCGAACTACAAGTTATTGTATATCAATACTGGAATACAGATGAAGTAATAGCGGAAATCGAAGCAGAACATAATCAAATCAACGGAACTCCTACTATTCTTACAATCAATCTGTATCACTCTAAATGGTCTTTTCGCAATGGATATGAACCATTTTATAGTACCACTATCAATTATAATTAAAAAGAAAAAGCAGACAGTCAATAAAAAAACTGTCTGCAATAATATGGAATTTACCCCTTTAACCCTCTCGCCTGTCTATCCATATCTTCAATAACAATATCATAGATTTCTCCGATTTGAGAACAATATTCTAACACTTTCCATGGCTCATTTGTATGGAAATGGATTTTTACCAGATCTTCATCTCCGGCTGCGATCAGGCTGTTTCCTTCGAAATGTTCGGTGATGTAATCTGAAATTTCATCCTCATCCAGATCTTCGTCTCTTCTTTCGATCAGCAGCTGTGTGTCGTAGCGGTATGCAAACTGATCATCTTCTGCATCAATTGAATGAATTGCCATTTTCTTATCCTCCTGTATGTTGAAATTGAAACAGTAAATGATTCGTAACTGTTCTTATATCCGGCAACAAATACTTTGATTTGTGCCGGGAAATTGCTGTAGTTCTATTTTATCGAATATTCTCTCTTTTATAAAGGGTTATTTTCTAATTTTCGAAAATCATTTGTATCTGCCTTGTTGCCTCATAATCGTTCATTTCCAACATTTGCATGTCTGCTAATATGACTTTTCAATCCTCTGTCTTTACTTTGCCAAAAGCCTTACACAATAGATTGACTTTACGGAACTGAACCGTTAGAATATTCTAAAAAACGAAAGGCAATAGCATGATGTTTCTTCATAACAGAAGATATATTCCTATTTTAGATCCTTAGTTCAGTATAGAAATCAATCCTATACAAAACTATGAAAAAGGAATCTAAATTATGTTCAGAAAATTTTTTTAAATATGTGACTCAGAGTATGGCCGGAATGATCGGTATATTCGATCTATATTCTGGCAGATACTTTTTTTATTTCGCTGCATTCCGGTGCGAATGGTCTGACAGTTCTGAATCTGATTCTGCCGGTTTACGGCGTGCTGTATGCAATCGGGGCAATGATCGGAATCGGTTCTGCGACAAGATACTGCATCATAAAATCAAAAGGTAAAAATGCGGACTGCTATTTCGGACAGTCTCTGATGTGGAGTATTCTATTCAGCATTCCGTTTGTACTGTGTGGAATTTTATTTCCGGCAAATATCCTGAAAATACTCGGTGCAGATGCAAGTCTTGTGAAACTTGGAACGGTTTATCTTCGAATCGTTCTGCTCGGGTCGCCGTTTTTTATGTCAAACCATACGTTCACGGCATTTACCAGAAACGATGACGCACCGTCAAGGGCCATGCTGGCATCGATTATCGGAAGCCTGTTTAACATTGTGTTTGACTATATTTTCATGTTTCCGATGAATATGGGGCTGGCAGGTGCCGCTCTTGCCACTGCCCTCTCTCCGGTAGTTACCATGAGTGTATGCAGCACACACCTTTTCGGTAAAAAAAGCCAGGTAGCAATGCATCTTTCTGTTCCGTCTTTCCGGCATCTGATCTCCTGCTGCCAGCTTGGTATTTCTGCGTTTGTCGGAGAAATTTCTTCAGCCGTGATCACAACTGTTTTCAATATGTTGCTGTTAAACCTTGCCGGAAATATCGGCGTGGCAGCCTACGGTGTGATAGCTAATTATTCAATCGTTGCGGTATCTGTTTTTAATGGGCTCGCCCAGGGAACACAACCGCTTTTCAGTGAAAGTTACGGTGCCGGAAACAGCAAAGATGTCCATAAAATCCTACGCTACGGCATCCTGACCTGCCTGATTGTAGAGGCACTGGTCGTGATTTGTGCATGGGGCATGACCGATACGCTGATCGCCATTTTTAACAGTGAACAGAATCTTCAGCTTATCACGTATGCTCAGAGTGGAATGAGACTGTATTTTCTCGGATTTCTGCTCGCCGGGATCAACATTTTGCTGGTGTCTTATTTTTCAGCGGTTGATGACAGCCTGCCGGCAATCGTCGGATCTGTTATGCGAGGAGCCGTTGCGATCACCATCTGTGCGATCCTTCTTTCCAGGTGGTTCGGCATCGACGGCGTGTGGATATCTTTTCTTGCATCTGAAATACTGACGTTTGTGACGATCCTGGTCTTATATAAGTTTCTGCCGTACACAAAAAAATGACACCTTGCACCTTCCGGTCAACGATGAAGAATACAGCAAATGCTTCAACCTGCAATGAAAAATTGCAGATTATTATGCTTTCATCATCCCTGACATAATGCAGCCTCCGGCTGCACCACACTCTTTCAGGCTCATCCACTGAGTCTCATCAAATTTAATCCCACCGATGGCATACACCGGAAGATCGACTGCAGCACAGACCTGACGTAAAAAATCAAGTCCCCGTGGCTGCAGTCCTTTTTTGCAGTCCGTCGCATAAATATGCCCCTGCCGTCACGTAGGACGCACCAAGTTCCTGTGCTTCCTGTGCCTGCTCCCGTAGAATGGACGGATGTGCCGATTTTCCGGATAATCTCTCTCTGGCTCTCCGGTATACTCAAATTCTGAGACTCCCGGTATTTTTGATTTTTCTGATTTTGTTTTTCCAGAACAACTGACGCAGAATCGGAAGCGGCAGATGTACGGTATCACATTTCAGTTTTTCTGCGACTCTCCAGAATGTTATGCAAAATACATGGAACCTGGATATTCTGCACAGATTGCCATCACTTCCTTCGCCAGTTCTCATATTCTTTTTCTGAGAGATCTTTTTCCCGCAGGATCAACGCATCCGGATGCATTTCACAGACTCTGCGGATCTGTTCCAGAAAAGGACGCTCTGTCAGGCTGCGGTTTGTAACTGCCACAACCTGACCATATTCCCTATACATAGATATAATCCGACATCACCGGCTGAAGATCATGTGCTAATAATGCATCGTAAACTTCTTCGACCGATCTGCCGTCGGAAATTTCGAACTGATCGTCCCCTTTGTCCTCGATATCTTCCACGTGGCTGCCGATTCCGGTACTGACGCCCGCTGAAATCTTGGTTGCTGCGATTCCGACCAGATTGTCACGGACTCTCGCACATTCTCTTGTCGATACGGTGATGCTCGCAAACGGCATAAACAGACGATAGGCACAGACTACCTGCAGAAGCTGTCTTTCATGGACATCCATCGGATTGATGCGGTCGTTGTTGATGATCGGGCGAAGCCGCGGACAGGAAAATGCAATTTCTGCATGCGGATATTTTCTCTGTAAAAGCCATGCATGATAACCGGTCGCAAATGCATCTTTGCGGAAATCATCCAGACCTAACAGTGCTCCGAATCCAACGCCTCGCATGCCGCCCATCAATGCACGCTCTTGAGCATTGACACGGTACGGATAAATGCGTTTGTGTCCTGCCAGATGCAGCGTCTCGTATTTATCGGAATTGTACGTTTCCTGAAATACTGTTACATAATCTGCTCCACATTCGTGAAGATAAGCGTATTCATCAGAATTGACCGGATAAATCTCAAGACCGATCACCTTGAAATATTTCTGTGCGATCTTGCAAGCTTCTCCGATATATTCCACGGTAGATTTGCTGCGGCTCTCGCCGGTCAGGATCAAAATTTCCTGCAGACCGGTTTTTGCGATCGCTGCCATTTCTTTTTCGATTTCTTCTGCATTTAACTGTGCACGGTTGATCTTATTGTGGCAGTTGAATCCACAATAAATACAATAATTCTCACAGTAGTTTGCAATGTAGATCGGAGTGAACATATAGACGCTGTTTCCGAAATGCTTTCTCGTCTCCACCTGGGCTGCCTGGGCAATCTCCTCAAGAAGCGGCAAAGCTGCCGGTGATAAAAGTGCCTGGAAATCCTCTGGCGTACGTTCACTGTGTGCCAGTGCTCTTCTGACATCTGCTTCGGTATATTTAGCATAATCATAGGCTTCCATCTCGCTGACTACTTTGTCCAGAACTTCGGAGCCGATATCTTCCATGCCTTTCAGGTATTTCATATGGTCGATGCGGTTTTTTTCTGGTTCTTCCAGAATTTCAGCACTTAAAATACTTTCATTTACATGCGTGTTTTCCATAGTGGCTGCCTCCTAATCCTGCAGAAATCCGGTCAGCGGAGAAGATGCACTTGCACCACGTTCGATCGTTCTGCCAAGCCCGGAAAGGTATGCACTTCTTCCGGCTTCGATTGCCTTTTTAAATGCTTCTGCCATCGCCGGAACATCGCCTGCGGTTGCGATCGCCGTGTTTGCCATTACCGCAGCTGCTCCCATCTCCATCGCTTCACATGCCTGGGACGGTCTTCCGATACCGGCATCTACAATGATCGGAAGCTCTATCTCGTCAATCAGAATCTGGATAAATTCTTTTGTGCAAAGTCCTTTGTTAGAACCGATCGGTGCACCAAGCGGCATAATGCAGGCTGCTCCGGCATCTGCAAGAGCTCTTGCCGCATTCAGATCCGGATACATATACGGCATGACAACAAATCCTTCTTTTGCCAGAATTTCCGTCGCTTTGATCGTCTCATAATTGTCCGGAAGCAGATATTTTGAATCATGTACCACTTCAACTTTCACGAAATCGCCGCATCCGAGTTCTCTTGACAGTCTTGCGATACGGACCGCTTCCTTTGCATTTCTTGCCCCGGAAGTATTCGGAAGCAGTGTGACATCATCCGGAATATAATCCAGAATATTGGCCAGACCGCCTTCGTTTGCACGGCGCAGAGCCAGTGTGATGATCTGGGCATCTGCTTTTTCAATACAGGCTTTTACAAGATCCAGCGAAAATTTTCCGGATCCTAAAATAAAACGGGAAGTAAACTCGTGTCCTCCCAGAATAAATTTATCGTCTTTTGTGTTCATGATTTTTCCTTTCTTTACATAACATTAACGCCTTCGTATGGCATCTTTTTCTTTTAACATTGTCAGATTTCTTCTTCGCCTAATATCAGACGTGTTATCATATTTGCTTCGTGTGCCGCACAGATTGCCACACGCGGTGCCATCAGACCATTTCCGTACTCCGGCTCTGTCACACCGTCTCCGCACAGATAAAAGTTTTTCATCAGACGTTTCGTGCGGATCGTGTTGCTGCTGCCATAACCTGCCATTCCGGTTGCCGATACCAGCTTTTTTTCCGGGAAATGTTCCAGCACACCATTGACCAGCATCGCTTTTGCTTCCGCCCGATCGAACGCTTCGCAGATGATCGGATCGTCCCTCAGCAGATCCACAATATTTTCTTCTGTCACTTTTACACAGTCCGTCTGGATATCCAGATACGGATTAATCTTCAGAAGCAGCGATTTCAGGGCATCCGTTTTGTACATTCCCAGATGCTCCATAAAATATTGCTGGCGGTTCAGGTTTGTGATATCCACGACATCAAAATCAATCAGATGCAGATGGCCGACACCGATTCTTGCAAGTGCATATGCTACATTGGAACCAAGCCCGCCAAGTCCTGCGATCGCCACACGCCCCTCTGACAGCAATGCCTGTTTTTCCGGAGAATGGCGTTCGTTTAGTGCCGCCATGATTTCTTCTTTTGTCAGTTTCTCGTTCATTTTCAGCCCCCTCCAACAAAGGTAACGATCTCCATACTGTCGCCGTCTTTTAATCTCGTTTCCGAATAAAGATATTTCGGAAGAATTTCTTCATTTAATTCCACAACAATGCGGTTTGTCTGGTAGTTATTCTGCTCCAGATATTCTGCAACTGTGAGGTCTGTGGAAAGAGCTGTCTGTGTTCCGTTTATTGTGATCATAGGATGCCTCCTTTCAAGAATTTTCTAAAACATTTTCAGATATCTTCGAATATTTTTGAACATTTTTGAAATGTGCAAATGAACGAATTCCCCGAAGGGCACGTAAAAGTGCCTTCTTGGGAATTGTTCATTTTGCACATTGCCGAAGTTTTCTAAATTGCCAGAATGCCAGCATTTTCCTGTAAATCATTAAAGTTCAGGTCGAACGCATATGAGACTTGGCACGCGATTCTACACTCCGTTCCGGTCGGCACTTAATCATGCTGCCTTATCTCATCGTTACAACAAAAAAGAGTTCACAAAGAAATACACCCGCGGTGGTGTACCCCTTCATGAACTCCCGTTCACTCTCATTTATGTTATATTCTGTTTTCTGACCGATATAACTATAGCAAATTGAGAATCAAATGTCAAATTTTGTTGTTTCATTTTTGATTTGTTTCATCTGCTTTATTGAGAATCTGTGATTTTTGTGCTATAACAATTTTATGATGCCAGGTTCAAAAGACCTTTTGACCACAACATCTTTTCATATGGAGGTGAGCACTGTGACGGTACTGGAAACTGCAAAAAAGATGATCGACTATTCTCACGGAAATCTTCATGACATCAATCACTTCATGAAAGTTTACGCTTATGCAAAGATGATTGCAGACAGAGAACAGCTCGATCCGGACACTCAGAAACTGGTTGAAATGACAGCTCTGGTTCACGATATTGCCTGCCCGCTCTGTCGGGTAAAAATATGGAAAATACGAACGGCAAAAAATCAGGAAAAGGAAAGTGCTGCTTTGAATTGCAGAAATTTTTTAAAAGAATTCAAAATCTGCCGCAGGATTTTACAGATCGAAATCTCTTTTCTCGTAAGTCATCATCATACGCTCGATCAGATTGATGGCATCGACTATCAGATCATCATTGAAGCAGACTATCTGGTCAATGCGGACGAAAGTCATTTTTTCCCGGACATAATATCAAAAATATGTACGATAAGATATTTAAAACAGAAACCGGAAAATTTTTAGCTCCGTTCTATGTATCAGAACTGTCTGGAGAATGAAACATTATAATTTTCAGAGTACAGAAATGGGGGATTCAACATGAAAGAATATGAAATTATCATCGAAACGATCAATCCTTGCGGCGGAACCAAACATGCTCAAAACGAAATTATCGAAGCAGAGGCAGAAAGCCCGGAAGCTTATGTCAAAGAGCATGGAATTTTCCCGGTAATGGATGTATCCAAAAATACTTCTGGGGATGTTATTATAACAACCGGCGATTTCCAAGGGATATATTGTTCTGCTATACTTTTACAGAATAATCTTATTTTTATAAAAAGCTGGTACTTTACAATAATAATGCTTCGTTAAAGTGCCAGCTTTTTATACCTCTTACATCTTCGTATGATGGTTCACATATTTTGCTTTGTATTTTGAATACACAATCGTCTGATCTTTATACAGTCCATAATATCCGGATGCTGCATAACTGATCGATACTGCAATCAGATAGTATGAAACCCCTTCAAATCCAAACAGCTCGAATGCAATCAGAATGGATGTCAGCGGGCAGTTTGTCACGCCACAGAACAGTGCTACCATTCCGCTTGCCGCACAGATGGATGGGGAAAGTCCCAGGATATGTCCAAGGACACAGCCAAAAGTGGCTCCGATACAGAACGACGGCACGATTTCTCCGCCACGGAATCCGGCACGCATGGTCAGTACGGTAAGTACCAGTTTCCAGAAGAAATCCAGTGTTCTGACATTTCCGTGTTCAATCGCCTGTGCGATCAGTCCGGTACCGGCTCCCATGTAGTCGGTGGTTCCGAGAAGCTTTGTGATCACGATAATTGCAACGCTGGCAACAACAACGCGGACATAGACGTTTTTCAGATATTTCGCATAAAAAGCGGAAATCCCGTTCAGTGCCATGCAGAACAAAATACTGAGTCCGGCACAGCAAAGTGCCACGATACCCATTTTGATTCCGCTTTCGATCGTAAGTGCCGGAATACTCGTCACATGAAAGGCCTCCGGTTGATGCCCATGGATGCTGCAAATCCAGACGCGATCAGAGATGCAATAATACAAGGAACCAGTGCGGTATAATACATAACACCAACACTGACTACCTCCATCGCAAAGACGGCTGCTGCCATCGGTGTTCCAAACAATGCTGCAAAAGCGGCACTCATACCGCACATTACCATAACGTGACGGTCCTCTTCATCCAGTGGCAGCATACGTCCAAGCTGATTTCCGATACTGCCGCCAAGCTGGATCACTGCACCTTCTCGTCCGGCTGATCCGCCAGTCAGATGTGTAAGGGCAGTTGATATAAAAATAAGCGGTGCCGATTTGAGCGGTACATCATCTTTGGAACGGATCGTCATAAACACCTGATTCGGACCTCCGTCATCTTTTCCGAATTTCTGATACAAAAATACGATGATCAGACCGGACACCGGAAGCAGATAAAAGATCCATAAGTGCTCTTCCCGGACATTGGTCACGGTTTTCAGAACATAGGAAAACAAACTGCTCGCAGCACCAACAATACAGCCGGTCACAACTGCAAGGATCAGCCATTTTCCAAGGCTTGACATATCACGCCAGATCCGGTTTCCGTAATACTTTGCTTTTTCCTGCATGGTATTTTCGCAGGAGATTTTCCTGTTTTTCTTCCACCTTTTTTGC
>ENA-OQEL01000540-OQEL01000540.1-human-gut-metagenome-genome-assembly--contig:-NODE-540-length-13092-cov-2.340532_pt1 | contig 13092 bp, 15 predicted proteins | sample MGYA00242796_ERZ504637 | MGnify/ENA primary metagenome ERZ504637 (study PRJEB26092, sample SAMD00036306) | human gut metagenome | host: Homo sapiens | study: EMG produced TPA metagenomics assembly of... | reverse complement strand
GATTATAAATCTTACAATCTTATCATCGTATATCTTACAACTGCTATTTGTAATAAATAAATACAATAAATTTTGTAAGGTGTATACCTAATATATACTACTCCCAAAAATGTAAATAAAAACAAATATATATACATGATAAAAAAGTTTTTTATTTTCTGTTCTTTCCATATATCTCCACGACTTTCATTATCTTTGCAACCACTTAATAACAAAGATATTAAATAACAAAAATAGATCATGGAATACAATTTCAGAGAGATTGAAAAGAAATGGCAACAAAGATGGGTAGAGAACCATACCTATCAAGTAACCGAAGACGAAAGCAAAAAGAAATTCTACGTATTAAACATGTTCCCCTATCCATCGGGAGCAGGCTTACACGTAGGACACCCGCTAGGATACATTGCTAGTGATATTTATGCCCGTTATAAACGTTTGCAAGGTTTCAACGTGCTGAACCCGATGGGATATGACGCATACGGACTTCCTGCAGAACAATATGCTATCCAGACCGGACAACACCCTGCCATCACCACTGTGAACAATATCAACCGCTACCGTGAACAGTTGGATAAAATCGGTTTCTCTTTTGATTGGGACCGTGAAGTACGTACTTGTGAGCCCGGTTATTACCATTGGACTCAATGGGCTTTCCAGCAGATGTTCAATAGCTATTATTGCAATGACAAACAGCAGGCACGTCCCATCAGCGAACTGGCGGAAGCATTTTCTAAATATGGCAACGAAGGATTAAACGCCGCTTGTAGCGAAGAACTACATTTCACCGCTGAAGAATGGAATGCCAAAAGCGAAAAAGAAAACAGGAAATCCTGATGAACTACCGTATCGCTTATCTGGGCGAAACAATGGTGAACTGGTGTCCGCAATTGGGAACTGTTCTTGCCAATGATGAAGTAGTAGACGGAGTTTCAGAACGTGGAGGTTTCCCTGTGGTACAGAAAAAGATGCGTCAGTGGTGTTTACGTGTTTCAGCTTATGCACAGCGGCTGCTGAACGGGCTAGACACCGTGGACTGGACTGATTCACTGAAGGAAACACAACGTAACTGGATCGGACGCTCGGAAGGTACGGAAGTACAATTCAAAGTGAAAGACAGCGATATTGAATTCACCATCTTTACTACCCGTGCAGATACCATGTTCGGCGTAACCTTCATGGTATTGGCTCCGGAAAGTGAACTGGTTCCCCAACTTACCACCGAAGCACAGAAAGCAGAAGTAGAAGCCTATCTAGACCGTACCAAGAAACGTACAGAACGTGAACGTATCGCCGACCGCCGTGTGACCGGTGTATTTAGTGGCTCATACGCTGTCAATCCGTTTACCGGCGATGCTGTTCCCGTATGGATCAGCGATTATGTATTGGCAGGTTATGGTACAGGTGCTATCATGGCGGTTCCTGCTCACGACAGTCGTGACTACGCTTTTGCAAAGCATTTCAACCTGCCTATCGTTCCGTTGGTAGAAGGTTGTGATGTAAGTGAAGAAAGTTTCGATGCCAAAGAAGGTATTGTTTGCAACTCACCCCGCAAGGATGTCACTCCTTACTGTGACCTTTCTTTGAACGGACTGACCATCAAAGAAGCTATCGCAGCTACCAAAGAATATGTGAAAGCCCACAACCTGGGACGTGTGAAAGTGAACTATCGTCTTCGTGACGCCATCTTCTCACGCCAGCGTTATTGGGGCGAACCGTTCCCCGTATATTACAAAGATGGTATGCCTTATATGATTGATTCCTCTAAATTGCCACTTGAACTTCCCGAAGTGGCTAAATTCCTGCCGACTGAAACAGGCGAACCTCCATTGGGACATGCCACCAAGTGGGCTTGGGATGTAGAAAAAGGCGAAGTAGTGGAAAATACGTTAATTGACCATGTCCATGTATTCCCACTTGAACTGAAATACCATGCCGGGCTTTGCCGGTTCATCCGCATACTATGTGCGCTATATGGACCCACATAACAACCAAGCACTGGTATCAGAAAAGGCAGATCACTACTGGCAGAAATGTAGACCTCTATGTAGGTGGTACAGAACATGCTACCGGCCATTTGATTTATTCTCGTTTTTGGAATAAGTTCCTGCATGACCTAGGCGTAAGCATCAAGGAAGAACCATTCCAGAAATTGGTAAATCAAGGAATGATTCAGGGACGAAGCAATTTTGTATATCGTATCAAAGATACCAATACATTTGTGTCACTGAACCTGAAAGACCAGTACGAAACCACTCCATTGCATGTGGATGTGAATATTGTATCCAATGATATTCTGGATACCGAAGCCTTCAAAGCATGGCGTCCTGAATATAACAACGCTGAGTTTATCCTAGAAGATGGAAAATATATCTGTGGTTGGGCAGTAGAGAAAATGAGTAAATCCATGTACAACGTAGTCAATCCGGATATGATTGTCGAAAAATACGGTGCCGATACGCTGCGTATGTACGAAATGTTCCTCGGTCCGGTAGAACAGTCCAAGCCTTGGGATACTAATGGTATCGATGGTGTTCACCGTTTCTTGAAGAAACTGTGGAATCTGTTTTATAGCCGCACAGACGAATTCTTGCCTGTAGAAAGTGAACCGACTAAAGAAGAGTTGAAAGCAATTCATAAGCTGATTAAAAGGTAACCGGAGATATTGAAACTTTCTCTTACAACACTTCTATCAGTGCATTTATGATTTGTGTAAACGAACTGACTTCATTGAAATGCCGCAATAAAGAGGTATTGAGCAATCTCATCATCCTGTTAGCCCCGTTCGCTCCACATTATGCAGAAGAACTTTGGGAAGCTTTGGGAAATACCACCAGCGTATGCGATGCACAATGGCCTGCATTCAATGAAGATTACCTAAAAGAAGACACTGTAAAATACACTATCTCTTTCAATGGTAAAGCACGCTTCACCATGGAGTTCGCTACTGATGCCGATAACAATACCATTCAGGCAACAGTTATGGCAAATGAACAAGCCCAGAAATGGATTGAAGGCAAAACCCCGCAAAAAGGTAATCATCGCTTACCGAAGAAAAATTGTAAATATCGTATTATAATCGATACTATACTTGAGGTGTGTCAAAAGCAGTAACTTTTGACACACCTTTCTACTTTATATTAAAAACAATCCTCATTACCATGGACCAAATATTAAAAATCAAACTAGGCAGAGAGGTAAAAGACTATTTAGCCATTACCTTCGGACTGATTTGCTATGCACTGGGATGGGCGGCTTTCTTACTGCCTTATCAAATAACTACAGGCGGAGTAACCGGTATCGCGGCAATTATTTATTATGCTACGGGAATAGAGATTCAAGTGTCTTATTTCATCATCAATGCTGTTTTTCTAGGATTCGCATTGAAAATATTAGGACCTAAATTCAGTCTGAAGACCATTTATGCCATCTTTATGCTGACATTTCTGTTATGGCTCTTTCAAACATTGTTGAAAGGTCCGGATGGAACACTACCGCAATTATTAGGACCAGGACAAGAATTCATGGCTTGTGTAGTAGGTGCCGGCTTACTGGGATTTGGTATCGGCATTGTTTTCTGCAATAATGGAAGTACCGGTGGTACGGATATCATTGCTTGGATTATCAATAAATACAAAGATGTAACCCTTGGCCGCATGATGATGTATTGTGATATTGTCATCATATCCTCCTGTTATTTCATATTCCATGATTGGAAACGAGTGTTGTTTGGTTTCTGCGTATTGTTTATCATGAGCATTGTGATTGATTATGTAATAAACAGTTCACGCCAATCTGTACAGTTCCTTATTTTCTCGCGCAAACATGATGAAATAGCCGAAGGAATCACCAAACAAATAGACCGTGGAGTTACCCTATTAGATGGTACAGGATGGTATAGCAAACAAGGAATCAAAGTCGTAGTGGTATTAGCCAAAAAAAGCCAGTCACTGGATATATTCCGATTGGTGAAAGATATTGACCCCAATGCATTTATATCACAAAGTAATGTGGTAGGAGTGTATGGAGAAGGGTTCGACAAACTAAAAATAAAGTAACTAAAAAATAATCTCTTACCATTGCTTCATCGTTCTGTTTCTGCATTGAAAAATCAGAACGATGAAGCAATGATAAGATTACCACATATCGGTTATCCTATTCTCTCAAATTTCTATTTTATACAATACATGTCTGCATAGCCAATGCTCTTGTTCCACCAAAGGATGATCGAACTCTTTTTCAAAATGCATTCCTATTTTCTGCATGACCCGTGCAGAACGTTTATTGGGTATGGCAGTGAATGAATATACCGTTTTAAAAGGTAAATTATCACTCGCATAATCCAGACAGGCAGAGGCGGCTTCTGTGGCATATCCCTTTCCCCATACATCCCGGCACAACCGCCATCCTATTTCCACTCCGGGAGTGAAATCCGATTCGAAAGCAATATTATGAAAACCTACATAGCCTAGAAAATTCCGAGTTTTTTTACATTCTACAGCATACAAACCATAACCATATTCTTCAAATTCTTTCCGGATACGACAATAAAAAGCCATCGTCTCTTCCTGTGTCAAAGTAGTGATAAAGAATTCCATTACTTCTTTATCACTGTTCATGCGGACAAACGGAAGAATATCTTCTTCCTTCCAGTCCCGTAACAACAAATGAGGCGTTTCTATATATACCATACTATCAAGTATCAAATGATACCAACGAAGATAATCAAAAATTGAAAATAAACATAGCAAACAAATTATTATTTACCTTTTCACCTATATTATTCTGTCAGGAATTATCTTACTTTGGTTCATTCTCAGTATCTTTGCATTCAATAAATACAATATAAAATGAAAAGGAAATTAGTATTTGCTACAAACAATGCCCATAAATTGGAGGAAATCTCTGCTATCTTGGGTGAAAAGGTGGAATTATTAAGCCTTAAAGATATTAACTGCCATGCTGATATCCCCGAAACAGCCGATACACTGGAAGGTAATGCGATGCTGAAAGCGGAATATATTTTTGAAAACTATGGTCTGGACTGCTTTGCCGATGATACGGGCCTGGAGGTGGAAGCTTTGAATGGTGCGCCGGGTGTTTATTCCGCCCGTTATGCCGGAGGTGAAGGACACAATGCGGAAGCCAATATGCAAAAATTATTGCAGAATATGCAGGGAGCCCCCAACAGAAAGGCACAGTTCCGTACAGCTATCTGCCTAATTCTGGATGGAAAGAAGCATTTGTTCGAAGGAATTGTAAAAAGGTGAGATTATCAAAGAAAAACGAGGTTCGTCAGGTTTCGGGTACGACCCCATCTTTGTGCCCGAAGGATATACTAAAACTTTTGCCGAACTAGGCAATGAGACGAAAAACAAAATCAGCCACCGTGCGCTGGCCGTAGAGAAGCTTTGCCGATTTCTGAAGGCGTAAAAAAGTAAAACTGTATAAAATTAGTTATATCATTTGTTTACTTCCATCGACTCTCATAAAAATAAGTATTTTGTTTTCCTTTGAAAACAATTTTGACGGAATAATGATTTCCATGAGAACCATTATCCCGTCAAAACAAGTCTTTAATAAAACAGAACCAGCAATGTCACTCCTATTCCGATGATACATCCTATCATAAATCTTTTCCAGAAGAATTCCCTTTACTTTAGGAACAACAGAAACGTCTTTTATCAACCATATCTTGTTATCTTTTACAAAAGTCATAATCCCAGCTTCTCCGAAATTTCCAGCATCTTCTTGATAGGTTTCACCGCCTCCTCAGCTATTGCTTCATCCACTGCCACTTCCGGCCATTCATATTTTAATGTATTGTACAACTTTTCCATCGTATTCAACCGCATAAAATTACATTCATTGCAAGCGCAGGTACTGTCTTCGGGAGGAGCGGGAATAAAGTTTTTTTCAGGACATTTCTTACGCATTTCGTGCAGAATACCGCTTTCCGTAGCAACAATAAAATCTTTCTTGTCGCTAGTAATGGCATATTTTAAAAGTCCTGCCGTAGAAGCAACCTTATCGGCTAGTTTGGAAACGGCTCCTTTACATTCGGGATGAACCAGAATGGCAGCGTTAGGATACTGTTTTTTCAATTCCAGTATCTTCTCCACAGAAAACTGTTCGTGCACATGGCAGGCACCATCCCAAAGCAACATATCGCGTCCTGTAATCGAATTGATATAATTACCCAGATTTCTATCCGGACCGAAAATAATCTTCTCATCTGCCGGAAAAACTATCTACGATTTGCTTGGCATTGGTAGAAGTGACCACCACATCAGTCACCGCTTTAACAGCCGCTGTAGTGTTAACATACGAAATCACTGTATGGTCCGGGTGCTCTTTAACAAACTTAGCAAACTCATCAGCAGGACAACTGTCAGCCAATGAACATCCTGCATTCAAGTCCGGTACCAGCACTTTTTTATCAGGACAAAGAATCTTAGCCGTTTCACCCATAAAGTGAACACCACACATCACAATGATATCAGCATCCGTTTTAGCCGCCCATTGTGCCAGCGCCAAGCTGTCACCTACAAAGTCGGCGATATCTTGTATTTCGCCCGACTGGTAATAGTGACCTAGGATAAGCGCATTCTTTTCCTTACGCAACTTATCAATTTCAGTCTTCAAATCCAGAGTTTTGTCTACCGGTTCGGTAACATACCCTTTTTTTCAACCATTCTTCTTTATTCATTATATCTATATTTTTTCTTCTTCTTTCAAAAAAAGGAAATATGGTATTGATAATAGTCTGTTCATATTGTTAGTAAAAATAGTACTCTTTTCCTTGCCTGATAAGTTATTCATTTGTAATAGTGAGATATGAATAAGTAATCAACTGGCTTAAGCACTGATTATACTGTCTTTACTTGTTCTATTAACAAACTGTTGATAATATGCAAAGTTAAAAACTTTATGGTTATGAATGCCTATAATAGTGATTAAATTGTGTTGATATTGATTGTTTAAGTTATGTGATTAATTTTTGGATTGTTGATTTTAAGTGTATGTTATACCATTATTTGAAATATGCAAGAAATACTTTTGAAATGATATCCTCATCCTTTTTACATGTTTTCAACCGTTATCAACAGGGGGATGTGAATTAGTTATTATCTTTTTTTGTATAAAGAAATCCAATTGTAAAACAGATGGATTTGGGACTGAAGTAAAAATAAAAAGAGAGTAGGGGAGACTTCTTTTTCATTATATAGGCGTAAAGATCATAGATTTTTATGTAAGTTTGTAACCGTTAATAATAAAGTAGAAAATAGAGTATGAGGAAACTCAAAATAACAGAACTGAACCGGCTTACTGTAGACGAATTCAAGAAAGCCGATAAGTTGCCTTTAGCAGTGGTGCTGGATGAAGTACGCAGTTTACACAACATAGGATCAGTGTTTCGCACATCGGATGCATTTTTGGTAGATTGCATTTATTTATGTGGTATTACAGCCACTCCTCCCCATCCCGAAATGCATAAAACAGCTTTAGGAGCTGAAAATTCGGTGGAGTGGAGATATAAAAAGAATACGCTTGATGCCGTTCAGGAACTTCATGATCAAGGGTTTATCGTATTGGCTATCGAACAGGTGGAAGGCAGTACTTTGCTGGACAAACTGGAACTGGATGCTGATAAGAAATATGCCATTGTAATGGGAAATGAAGTGAAAGGGGTACAACAGGAAGTAGTCAATGCCTGTGACGGATGCATCGAGATTCCCCAGTATGGTACAAAACATTCGTTAAATGTATCAGTAACGACAGGGATTATTGTATGGGAGTTTGCCAATAAATTAATGAAATTCAGATAATAAGAGTAAAATTCAAACAGTAGGAATCAGTTAGATTTGTCCGTTTTCAACTAACAATACCACCCGTTCGGTCAGTCGATCCTCTCCTTCCGGATGATATTCTTTCTTCAGGCTGGCACCAAAAAGTGCTGCAAAAGTTTGATAGAATCCGGCTTTAAAGGGTCCCATAAAAGCTTTTACCAATTCATAAGAGGAAGAATCCGTCTGACGGTTTACTAACTTTATCAACAGTTTGCCCTGTGAAAAGGTTAATTTCTTCATAATCGGTGTATATTGCTCTTTTAGTCCCTTCTCTACGAGTTTCAGGTGCTTTTCCCTGGCTTTTTTGTCAGGCAATGTTTCTATATATTCGTAAGTTTCTATTACAGCACGGTTAATTTCACGGGCTAATGGCAGGGTTTTCTTCACATTCCTTACCAAGCGGTAGTATTCCCGTCTTTCTTTTTCGTTTTTGAATTTTAATGGTCTGAAAATGTATACATTAGGTAACTGTACAGCTGGAATAGTATCTCCTTTGTATACACATACAGGTACTATGTATCCGTTTATAGTAGTCGTTTGTTGCTGGGAATGAGCAGCAACGGCTATAAAGGAAAAAAAAGCAATGCTATAAAGAGTTTCCTTTTCATCTTGGTGCAAAAGTAGCAAGAAATATGATTACTCTGTATAGTGGATAAAACTATTTAACTTAAAACACGCCAATGAATTACAAAATGAACAGGTTGTTGAAAGTAATGTTAATTATCTGTATTACAATACTTTTGTCGGTGCATAACCTGTGTGCGCAGGAAGTATGGGAAGAACTGGTAGAGCAATTGATGGATGAAGATGAAAACAGTTCGTTTCAATGGGATACTCACTTTGAGGAGCTTTCCGAATTACGTGAAAATCCCATCAATATCAATACAGCAACTAAAGAGCAACTGGAACGTTTTCCATTTCTCTCTGACCAACTGGTAGAGAATATATTGTATTATCTGTACAAATATGGTCCTATGCTTACCCGCAATGAGTTATGGATGATTGAAGATATTGACAGGCAGACTATTCACTATTTACTACCCTTTATTTACTTTGAAACTCCTGAAAAAGAGCAATATAAACCAAATATAAAGCGGATATTGAAATACGGTAAACAAGAGTTATCAACACGTGTTGATATTCCTTTTTATACGAAGGCCGGGTATCAACAGTACCCGGCAGAAACTTTAAAAAAGAATCCGAACAAACAGTATTTGGGATATGGATATTATCATAATCTGCGATATAGTTTTCATTATCGGGATCAGATTTATGCAGGAATTACTGCTGAAAAGGATGCAGGAGAACCTTTCTTTACCGGACAAAATAAAAAAGGTTATGATTTTTATTCACTATACTTGTTAATTCGTAATATAGGTCATATCAAGACTTTAGCTCTTGGTAATTACCGTGTCAGCTATGGTTATGGACTAGTTATCAACACTGATTTCGGGATGGGAAAAACAGCTACACTCTCTACTTTGGGAAATAAGAGCCGGGGAATACGCAAGCACTCTTCTACCGATGAATATAACTATTTTCAAGGAATGGCAGTCAGCTATAAGTTGGCGAAAAGATGGACATTGGATGGTTTCTATTCTTATCGGAAGATGGATGGTATTGTTGATAATCAGTTTATAAGGTCGTTGAAAAAGATGGATATCATCGGTTGTATCGTGAGTTTGAGAAGAAAAATACATTAACTAATCAGTTGGTTGGCAGTAATTTAAATTATAATGGAAAGTACTGTGAGTTAGGATTAACAGCTGTTTATAATGTTTTCAACAAGCCGTTGAATCCTGAGAAGAAGTACTATAATATTTATTATCCCCGTGGAAAGGACTTTTATAATGTGGGAGGAGATTATAAATTCTTTTGGAAACGCTTCTCTTTATTGGGTGAAACGGCTATAGACAAATGTGGTACTTGGGCAACCATGAATATGTTACGTTATTCACCGAAAGGAGGAACACAGTTAATAGTTATGAACAGGTATTATGATGCCAAATATCAATCGGTTTATGCTCGTTCTATAGGAGAGGGAAGTACGGTACAAAATGAGAGTGGATTTTATATAGGATTGGAAACCAGTATTTTAAAGTATATCAAAATGACTTGTTATGGTGATTTTTTCTATTTCCCTTGGAAGAAATATTTAGTAAGCAAAGCAGGAACCAAAGGATTGGACGGATTACTCCAATTAAGTTATTCACCTACTTATGAACTGGAAATGTTTATAAGATATCGTTATAAAAAGAAGGAAAAGGACTTCACTGCTGAGGATAAAACCAAGCAAACTATTCCATCTATTCAGCAGAAATGCCGATACCAATTGAATTATAGCGTGAAAGATAAGCTGACATTGAAAACCATAGCGGATTATGTACGCATCAACTTTCGTGGGCAATCTGCTTCCAATGGTTTTCTGGTTTCTCAAAGTGCTGCTTATACCTTCCATTTGCTTCCTCTTCAGCTTGATTTGAGTGCCGCATGGTTTAACACAGATGACTATAATTCCCGTCTTACTATCTATGAAAAGAGTGTGCTCTATGCTTTTTCCATGCCTTCATTCTATTATAAAGGTATGCGTGTGGCAGTGAACGCCCGTTATGAATTGAATAAACACATTATCTTGCAGGCCAAGTACGGAACTACTCATTATTTCAATCGGGATAAGATAAGTTCCGCCTTGGAGGAAATTGACGGCAGTACAAAGAGTGACCTTTATTTGCAGTTGAGGCTGAAATTCTGAAAAACATTCTGTATTTTTGTACTGTTATCAACTGAAAAAAAAACTATGTCAACAATCATTTAATCCTTCTCCCATACTTCGGTCCGGTACATAGTCGTCGTTTGGGAGTTTCTTTAGGAATCAATCTTCTTCCTGAAGATGGCAAGTTTTGTACCTTCGACTGCATTTATTGTGAATGTGGTTTTAATGAAGATCATCGTCCGAAAAAGAAACTGCCTACTCGCGAGCAGGTTCGTGAAGCTTTGGAGGCCCGTTTGATTGATATGCAGCAAAATGGTCCTAAACCGGATGTGCTGACTTTTGCCGGTAATGGCGAACCGACGGCTCATCCTCACTTCGCAGGAATTATAGAGGATACTTTGGCACTGCGTGATAAATATTTTCCCCAGGCAAAAGTGAGTGTATTGAGTAACTCTACTTTTATTCACAAACCGGAGGTATTTGATGCATTGAATAAGATAGATAATAATATATTGAAACTGGATACCATTGATACGGATTATATCCATTTGACGGATCGTCCTACTGGACATTATGATGTGCAGAAAATTATAGAAGGCATGAAAGCTTTCAAAGGAAAGCTGATTATTCAGACTATGTTCATGAAAGGTACCTATCAAGGTCAGGATGTGAATAATACGACAGACCGGTATGTGTTACCTTGGTTGGAGGTTGTGAAAAAGATAGCTCCGCGTCAAGTGATGATTTATACCATTGACCGCGAAACGCCCGATCATGATTTGGAAAAAGCTACTCATAAGGAATTGGATAAAATAGGAGGATTGGTGAAAGAGGCAGGTATTCCGGTTTCGGTTTCATATTAAGTGAAAAAAGTAAGTTAACTTCGAGGGGCAAGTAAGTTAACTTACTTTGCTCATGAACATATCTTACTTTTTCAGGTCAGTAACAATGTATAACCTACTCCTCGGATATTTTTCAATTCAATGCGAGGTTCATCTTTCAACAGTTTCCGCAATTTCGTGATAAAAACATCCAGGCTGCGTGATTTAAAATAATCGTCTTCCGTATCCCAAAAACGGCTTAGAATAGCTTTTCTTTCCACAGTTTCATTTATATTCTTACAGAAGAGTTGAAGTATTTTTGCCTCGCGTACAGTTAACATCTTTTTTTCTTCAGTTTCATCATTATACAGTGTGGCATGTTTGGCATCCAGTGTGAAACGTCCCAGTTTATAATGTTCATTTTCATTGCGTGATTTGGTTCCTGCTTTTATTTTAAGAATGGCATGTATATGCGCATCGAGTTCATCGGGCACAAAGGGCTTTTTCACATAGTTATTAACACCTAGTTTATATCCTTCTTTTACATCTTTGGGAGAAGTCAATGCGGAAGCAAATAAAATAGGAGTCTCTCCATCAGTTTCACGAATACGCTCTACCATTTGATAACCGTTCATTACAGGCATGTCAATATCCGAAATAATGATATCCGGATGATATTCTTCCCAAGCCTTCAATCCTTCTTTTCCATTCATAGCAGTTATCACTTCATAACCACCAATAATTTCCTGTAATCCACTTTTCACGATATAACTGAAAGTGGGATCATCTTCTACTAATAAAAGTTTAATCATAGTTCCTCCATAATTTTAGGTATAAACAAAGTAAATTCTGTAAAATCTCCTTCTATGCTGTTTACATATATTTTTCCTTCATGTGCTTCAATTACTTGATAAACATAGTTTAAACCTAATCCAAATCCGGTAGCTCCACCAAATTTAGTGCGTTTAGTTGCTGAAGCACGTTCAAACTTGTCGAAAATGGTTCTTTGATCTTTCTCTGAGATACCCATTCCGTTATCATATAATTTTTATAATGGTATATTTATTATCGTAATGCGAACTTATTTTTATTTCAATACTCTTTTTGGAATATTTAATGGCATTATCTATCAAGTTGCTCATAAGTTCTTTAAAAAATTCTTCATCAACATATACTTCTTTGGCTTTTAAATCAATAGTGAAATGAATGGGTTTGTCAGATTTTGTTATAAACTTCTCTTTTAAATCCTCAATAATAGGTTCGAATGAGATTTTTTTCTTATTCATTTCCAATTTATGATTTTCTAGTTTTGATAATGTAAGTATCTTATTGGTCAATGCTAATAAATGATCTGCTTCATTTTCTACGATAGTGAAATATTTCTCTTTCATTTCAGGTTTGTCATCCAGTCTTCCACTGTGCAGAAAACTAGTACACATCGTGATAGAACTGAGTGGTGTTTTCATATCATGAATCATGGCATAAGAAAAATCTTCCCTGAGTTGGGCTATTTTATTTTGTCTGGCGATGATTTTTATTTGATATACAATACATCCTATTACAAAAATCATCAATATGACAGTTGCTATTAGCAGTAACCCCATACGTTTAATAATTGTGTAATATGGGTTTATTAAAATCATTTGCACACCTTGTGATAAATCTGTCCGGATCGGAATTATATCTGTTTTTATAATCCCGAATGAAT
>ENA-OQEL01000539-OQEL01000539.1-human-gut-metagenome-genome-assembly--contig:-NODE-539-length-13123-cov-4.412973_pt1 | contig 13123 bp, 9 predicted proteins | sample MGYA00242796_ERZ504637 | MGnify/ENA primary metagenome ERZ504637 (study PRJEB26092, sample SAMD00036306) | human gut metagenome | host: Homo sapiens | study: EMG produced TPA metagenomics assembly of... | reverse complement strand
CACGCGCCTCAAACGCCGCGCGCGTCGCCAGCGCCTGCTCGCGCCCGCGCGCCGTAAGCGGCGAATCGTGCCCACCCTGCAAAATGTTCTGCACATTGAGCTCAGTCTGCCCATGCCGCACCAAATAGAAGGCAGACCAGCCACCTGGAAACTGCGGTATCTTCTGCACGACGGTCAGTTTGATAGGAGCCTCAGCTCCCGGATTCTCAATGGGAGTTTCAGGAACCGCTTCCTTCACCTCTGCTCCATCCACTACACCCGAGCCGTCGCCGATAACCAGTTCGCTGGTTGTAGAACTGATTTTCCTGCGGTGCCTTCTGAGTCTGTTGCTCGGCAGCCTTCACTTCCTGAGTAATTGACTTAGAAGCAGGAGCCGAAACAGCCTCTGCACTCACCATATCTTTCAGGTCGGGACGAGCCGACATTTCCAGATCCTGTGAAAGATCTTCCATCGATTCCGACAAGTCATCATCTCCCTGCGGACCTCTCTGATATTGGAGTCCTACGAAGATGAAAGTAAAAGCCAGCAGCAACCCTAGCAGGAAAAATGTAACCCGCTTATCTTCCAGTTGTGCGCTATTTGATTTCTTAATTTCCACAATAAAAACCGTTTAAAATCGTTATTTCCTACGAAAACATTGCAAAATTACTTCTTATTATTGAAAAAAGCAGTATCTTTGCCAAAGAATTAGAAAATTTAAATGAAAAAATATGTAATTTCCGCAATATTGACGCTTTTTGCGACAATTATTGATGCTCAAGAGAGCCAAACGGGGTATAATTTCCTTCGCTTGCCGGTGAGTGCTCATGCAGCTGCTCTGGGTGGCGACAACATCACCTTGATAGAAGATGATGAGGCTCTCATATTCCATAATCCGGCTCTCCTGTCATCAGTAAACGACAAGACGGTCAATCTCAATTATATGAACTATATGTCGGGGGTGAACACTGCCTCGGCTAGTTTCAACCGTATTGTCAACGACAAGGCTTCGTGGGCTGTTTCGGCTCAGCTTGTTGACTACGGCAAGATGAAAGAGACGGATGAGAACAACATCCAGATGGGTGAGTTCTCTGCAAAGGATATTGCCATTGCGGGTTACTTCTCTTATATGCTCGGTGAGAAATTTGCGGGTGGTATTGCCGCCAAATTCATCACTTCGTATATTGGCGATTACAATTCTATCGCTGTGGGAGTGGATCTGGGTATCAACTATTACGACCCTGAAACGGAATGGTCGGTTTCATGCGTGGCAAAGAATCTGGGTGGACAGCTGAAAGCTTACGACAATGAATATGAGAAGATGCCGATCGACCTGCAGTTGGGTGTGACGAAACGCTTCGCCAACGCACCGTTCAGGGTATCAGCCACACTGGTCAACCTGAACCATTGGGACAGCAGTCTTCGTAATCATGCCGTAGTAGGTGCCGACATTCTGCTTTCGGAAAGCCTGTGGATAGGTGCCGGCTACAACTTCAGGAGAGCCAACGAGATGAAAATCAGTACCTCAGAAGATGAGGAAAGCAGTCATGGAGCCGGTTTCTCTGTGGGTGGCGGTATCAATCTGGAGCGCTTCCATCTGAACGTTGCCTACGGCAAATATCACGTCAGTAGCAGCAGCCTCATGCTGAACGTAAGTTACAGATTATAAATTCTACATGATAAATTATACATTAAAGTTAGTTCGAAATTATGAAGAAAATAACAATAGCAATAGACGGATACTCTTCTTGCGGTAAGAGTACGATGGCAAAGGATCTTGCCAAGGAAATAGGTTATGTTTATGTAGATACGGGCGCCATGTACCGCTCGGTAACCCTCTATGCGCTGCGTCATCAGCTCTTCGAAGCAGATGGAGCCGTAAAGACTGAAGAACTGCAGAAGGAGATGAAGAACATCAGCATCTCATTCAAGTTTAATGCAACAACCGGTCGCCCAGACTGCTATCTGAACGGCGAACTGGTAGAAAAGGAAATCCGTTCGTTAGAGGTTTCCAACCACGTTAGTCCGATTGCCGCCGTTCCTTTCGTCAGAGAGGCGCTGGTAGAGCAGCAGCAGAAGATGGGCGAAGACAAGGGCATTGTGATGGATGGTCGCGATATAGGTACCACCGTGTTTCCAAATGCCGAACTGAAGATTTTCGTTACAGCCAGCTCACAGGTGAGAGCACAGCGCCGTTTCGATGAACTGAAGGAAAAAGGAATGCCAGCCGACTTCGATGCGATTCTGAAGAATGTAGAGGAGCGCGACTATATCGATACCCACCGCGAGACGTCCCCACTCAGAAAGGCTGATGATGCCATCACGCTCGACAACAGCAACATGACCATTCCTGAACAGAAGGCATGGCTGATGGAACAATATCAAAAAGCAATAGCAGAATAAGCTACAGAAAAGAGACTGCCGGGTTATTAATGCAAAATACGTTAAATATGCTACTTTTGCCGATAAATTTATTTTATTCGATGAAAAGATTTGGAAAAAAACTTCAATTAAGTATCTTTGCAACCATATTAACAAGGTAGTAATGATATAGATTATAAATTTTGAGTTAATTACTGTTTTTTGAAGGTGATAGGTCTTCGGGAGAAGATTTATCACCTGTTTTATTTTCAGACAGTTTATAAAAGATGCCCCCTTGCTACCGCAAAACGCGGTAACAAGTGGGTTAACAAACTAACAATCAACGCATTAACTCTTACTACAAAAGAGCAGAACTTTCCTTGATAATCTTATCCTTGCACTCTTCCATCAGCCACTTCGGCGTACTGGTAGCACCACAGATACCTACCGTTTCCACATCCTTGAACCAGTTCATATCTATTTCGTCGGCACTTTCTATCTGGTAGCTATTGGCATTCACGCTCTTGCATTCCTTGAAAAGCACCTTACCGTTCGAGCTCTTTCTGCCACTCACAAAGAGGATGACATCATGCTTGCTGGCAAAGGCAGCGATGTTAGGCATGCGGTTAGCCACCTGACGGCAGATGGTATCGAAACTCTTGAAGACTGCGCCCTCAACAATATGCTCCTGGCAGTATTCGATGATGCGGTGGAACTCATCGAGACTCTTGGTAGTCTGGGAGTAAAGATAGATATCTTTAGAGAAATCCAGCTGACCGGTTTCCTTCAACTGCTTCACATCCTCAAACTTCTCTACCACGATGGCATGACTCTCCGTCTGTCCCACCAGTCCGAGCACCTCAGCATGGCCGTTCTTGCCGAAAATCACGATCTGTGCCTCCGGATTGTTGACATACTGCTTCTTGATGCGGCGCTGCAACTGAAGCACCACAGGACAGGTAGCATCGATGATTTCAATGTTGTTTCGCTCGGCAAGGGCATAAGTTTCAGGCGGTTCACCATGAGCACGGAGCAAGACCTTTACGCCCTGCAGTTCCTCCATCTGCTCATGGTCTATCGTGATGAGTCCCGCTTCATGCAGGCGCTCCACCTCCATACCGTTATGCACAATATCGCCCAGGCAGTAAAGTTTACCGCCCTTAGCCAACTCCTCTTCAGCTTTCTTGATGGCAGTGGTTACGCCAAAGCAGAACCCACTGCCGTTATCTATTTCTATCTGCACGATATTCGTTTTTGAATTCATTGTACATTAATCTTCACCACCACCTTAGCATGTTCAGGGTCATTCGTAATCATGAGGATACGAGGGTGTCTGACACGCGATTTCTTCAAGTCGGCAGCCACAGCCGTCACCTTCATCTTAACGGTCTCTCCTGGCTGAATCTTACTCTTCTTCAGGTTCACCTGCAAGCCCATCGTAAACATCTGCATGCTGCGGATATCCAGTTCCGACTTACCCTTATTGGTAATCAGAATCTCACCCTTCAGCTTCTTCTTTCCATTGAAACTACCCAGATTGAGATCGGTGGCAGACATCTCTATCTTCGGAGCCAGTGCCTTCTTGGCTGGAGTCATGTTCTCAAAACCAGGAAGAAGAACGGCTGATACCACGATTTCCTTCTCAGGCGCAATCCTATCGCCAGGACGCTCACCGAGATAAACCGATGTCTGGTTCAAGCCCAGGTCGCGCAGTTTCTTGGAATCCAGCACGAAACTGATTTCGGCAGAATGACGCGGAGCTACCTTGGAAGGCGATACGAAAGCATGAAGATAGGATGGCAGATGCATCACTACCGGCTCCAGTAATTCGTCGGTAGGATTGAAGATATGGATGCGCTGAACCGGACGGTCGCCACGGTTCACGTCATCAAACTCCACCTCCTGGGCATCACTCTTGATGACACCCAGCATCTCATCGTAAGAACCAGCGAAATCTACTACGCTGCCCACTACCTTTCCCCTCATAGAGAGGATGAACGGCTCTTCATCCGCATTGGTATAGAGGCAAACCTGCTTGGTGAAAGTACCCATCTGCTTGGCATCGTATACCGCCTTGATGACGAAACTTTCGCCGGCAGCAATGCTCGTCTTCGGATAATCTACCTCCGTACAACCGCAGCTTTTCAATACATTGTTGATAACCAACGGCTTGTGCCCGTCATTCTTCAGCATGAATTCGGCAGTTACAGGCTTGCGGAACACCACCTGTCCGCAGTCTACCACCTCGTGCTGGGTTGTAATCTTCTGTGCTGATGCAGGCAGCGCCAACAGCGCTGAGAGCATCCATATATTCATCCGTTTCATACTATTCTATTTTAAATTATCAATCTATAAACTATTAATTGTTAACTCTCAACTCATACGCCTCTGTGCGGCCACCAAACTCCGGACTGTAAGTACACTCAGCGGTGCAAGTTCCGCTCTGATAGTCGCCCTTTCTATCCACGTAATACTCCATTTCTACGATGTGCATACCTTTAGATAAACGATCGAAATAGAAATTTGTTGCATGATCTCTTGGAGAAACATAGCAGCCTATGCCCCACTGATAACCACTCTTCTGGTTAACCGGTTCCAGACATGCCGCACGCTTATCCGTAATCTGCACAAAGTCGTAGTCGCGGTCGGCGGTGATGAGAGCGTTACCTCACTTCTCGCCTACTTCCGCTGTGCCTTGCCCTTACCCTCAGATTCGGCTGGAACGATGACACGGCGAATCTTGATGCCCGACTCCATGGAACCGATTTCGCTGACAGGCTGCTTAAACTCTGCATAGACGGCTCCCCAGCTGGTATAATTGCTCTTTTTGTCGATGCTCAGCCTAGATGCCTTGCCCGGTCTTTCGGTCTTCACATAGCCCAAAGTAGTGGAATCCTGCGGCATCGGCAGCAGCTTTCCGTCCAGTTTCAGCACGGCATTCTCAGCCTTCCTGCTCCAGTTGCTCTCATTGCCCTTCATAAAAGCATAGACAGCATCTATGGTGTTCACCGGCGTATCCCAAACCTGGGTGCGTTTCGACATCAGGAGCCAGCGCTGCAGTTCCTCGATGGTCTGCTTGTCGTTCGGTTTCAGCATCTGCAGCGCCTCTATCACGGATACCTGGGTAGGAATCTTATAGTTTCTCCAGCTGTAGAGTGCCTTGCGGGTATCGTAGTAGCGGCCCATCTCTTCGCGGTAAACGGCATATTCGTTCACGCTCTGCAGATATTCGCCTGCCTTCTCGCGGTAAGCAGCATTCTGCTGGCTGTTTCTGGCGAGTACCACGGCAGCACGCGCCTTGCCATAGATGGAGAAATCACCGGTCATCTTCGACATCTTTTTCAGCAGATATGCCTTATCAGCTTCCAGATTCTGCTTCATCTTTCTGCCATCCATCGAAAGGATGTAGAGATAATGCAGCGCCTGTTCGCTAGGACTCACCTTCTGCTTTTTCTCCTCCTGTTTCTTCATCTCTCTTACTTCCTGTGCGGTCTGCAGAGAGAGATAATCGATGGCGGAAGTCAGCATCTTGGCGGTTGATTTCTGCACACCTACGATGGCATTCAATCGAACCATCATTTCGGCTACCGATGTAGTCATATACCGGCTGCCCTTCATTCCCTTCCACCAGGAGAAGGAACCGTCAGCGTTCTGCAATTTCTTCAGCTTCTCCACCTGATTCTGCAGGCGGATGCTCTCCTGAGTGAGATTTTCCAGCGAGAGATGCTTCTGTACATGGTTTGTGATAGTATTGGCGTAGATGGCAGACATCAGCGAGATGGCGTTCTCCTCATCCGGATTACTGATAGCTGGCAGCGCCTTCACCATCAGCCAACTAGGGTTATTGGTGTACTCGATGGTTACCTTGGCATCTTCAGCGCCCTTCGCCTGCTTGCCCTCCTTGTTCAGGAAGAGTTTGCTCAGGTCGAAGTTCTGCTCGCCCTTCTGATGCAAGGTGATAGGCAGAGTGTTCACCACGAGTTCACGGTTGCTCAAAACCGGCAGATAGTGCTGCTCGCCATCGCTGTAGCCATTACCGGCAGCCACCACCTTATTAATATATACACCCTCTTTCAGACCTTGAACATCGAAAGAAACGGTAGCAGAACCCTCAGCATTGATGCTGTAGTTCTGCGTCTTCTGCCAAACCACCTTGTTGGTCTCCGGGTCGATAATCTGCATGCGGGTGTTGCCGCTCACCTTCTTGTCGGAAGAATTGAAGAGTTTCACCACGATGGTGCTCTTATCGCCCTCACGCAGGAAGCGAGGCATGTTAGGCTGCACCATCACGGTCTTCTGAGCCACAGCCTCATCCACCAGCAAACCGTTGCGCATCTCCTTGTCATGAGCCAAGCCCATGAACTTCCAGGTAGTCACGCTTTCCGGCAGGGTAAATCTGATGGCTACGTTGCCATTGTTGTCGCTCTCCAAGGCAGGATAGAAGAAGGCGGTCTCGTTCAGGTTTTCACGCACCTGCACATTGTCAAGGTACTGTCCTACGTCTGAGCCAGAACCACCTACAAACTGCGGCATCTCCTCTACTACATCAAAAACCTTGTTGGCAGATGGAGCAGCCGCTGCAACACGGGTCATCTTAGAGCCACGAATCCTTATGACTTTCGCTTCTTCCTGAACCAGCTCGTCTTTCTGTATACGAACAGACTCAACGGTTCCGCCAGAAGAACGTTCCAACTTGCTCAGTTCCACCGCTTGCATATAAGCATAATAGCTAAAGAATTTGCCATCAAACTTATCTACATCCAGTCCCCTCTCGTCATAATACTTGGTAGGATAAACGCCATTCAAGTAAAATGAACGGAAAGTGAGGTTGTGCTTCCAGTAGCAGTTTGGCAAACTCTGATAGAAGCCCAGGGAGAGATTCCAGGAATGCGGGGCTATCTGGTCGAGCGACTTGTCATAGAGCACGCTCATCAGCTGCGCCTTGGCTGGCTTGCCGTCAGGGGTGGTAATCTTCAGCGTCCACTCCTCCTTCTGACCAGGGGTCAGACGGTTGCGGAAGGTCTTCCAGGCGATGTTCAGTTTCTTCTCAGGCAAAGGACGGGCGATGCTCATCATTCGGGTATAGCACTTGCCTTGCTTCACGAAACTATAGTTCAGTACGATGCCCGACGCATATTCCTCCTTGTAGGTGAAAGGCAGAGTCACGATACTGTCGCCCAACTCCCAGGCGCCCTTCTCCAGCAGTTTGTTGCCGGCGATGATGGAATATACGATGTGTGCTCCGTTCTCCGAAGAACCCACCTGGATATAGACAGGCTTGCCATCACGAGGAAAGGTCTTCGCCGTCTGATAATACCATTCGGTAGTTGGCTCCACCGGATGGGTATCCTTCATGCTGAAAAGGGTGAACTTCTGCTGCAGGGTATCCTGTCCGCAGATTGCCTCCAACTGATGAACGCCAGATTTCCAAACGAGGGAAGAAGAGGCAGAGGAAGAAGCATATTCCTTGATAGAAACCGGTGCATTCGCCTCGGCATCCTTCCATTCGCCCTTATCAATTCGATATTTCAACCTACTAGAAATCGGCATACCACTGGCATTGCGGTAAGCGAAGGTCACCGTCTTCAGACTGTCTGTTTCGATACGCTTAGGAAGATTCACCGTGAGGATGGTTGGCTTGGTGCCCAGAGGCAGACTCATCACACCCTCGTGGCTCTCACCGCTGATGTCGGTAACGATTGCCGAGACCTCGAAGTTGAAGAAACGGGCGATGCGCATGAAGTCGCTCATATCAGCCTCGTCTTTTCCTGACAAGGAAGCCTCTAGCGGAATCTCTACGTCGAAGGTTCCGTCCTCACGAGTCACGCAACTGTCAGTCTTCACCAACTGTCCGGCAGAGCCTGCGCCCCACCACCAGAGCTGGTTTCTGCGAGTCACCTGATACGTTACCTTGGCACCCTGTACAGGTATACCGGCATAGGTCTTGGCTGAAGCTTTCACCACTACGGTATCGCCCCAGTTATATTTCTCGTTCACCTTCGGGAAGGTAATCTCGAAGGTTGGACGCTTGTATTCCTCCACACGGAAGAAGCGGTTAGCTCGGTCATCCACGGCTACATGATACATACCAGTCTGTCCGCCCTGAGGCAATTCGAAATCCACCGAAGCCGTGCCATACTCGTCAACCTTCGCCTTCTTCATCTCCACCTCTTTCCAACTGGCATTACAGAGTCGGAAAACCAGTTCATCTCTGCCAACAGGCACCTTTGCATTAATACCCTTCATGTTGACAAAACTGATAGCCGTAACATGCACCTTCTGTCCTGGGCGATAGAGAGCACGGTCGGTATAAACCTGATATTAGTCTCATTATCCTTCTTCTCATAATAGCGGGTACGGCTGAGATAGAAGTACTTGGCAGGCATAAACTTGTCATTGTTGGTAGAAATCAATACCCTTCCAATCCACATTCTTTGAAGTAAGCCTCGCCATTCTTATCTGTCGTCAACCGGGCATGAACCTGCCGCTTGTCCTTCTTCGTCTTGAAATCATACCGCTGCTCATAGAGTTCTATCTTCGCCCCGGCGATAGACTGTCCATCGGTAGCATTCACCACCACATAGCGATGCCTGTCATCAGGCAACTGCTGGATCATCACCGCCAGATTGCTGACATAGAAGAGTTCTCGCTGCGGAGCGATGCCGGTATTATCCGAAGTCACCTCCATCAGATAGGCACCCAGCGGCAGATTGCCACCGATTTCGATGGAATCCTTCACCTCTTCGTAATCCGGGCGACCGTAGTAGTTGCGGCTGAAATCCTTCTGATGCAGCTTCGTAGTCTTCTTCAGGAGCATCTTATAGGTAGCCTCATCCTGCGCATTATAATCGTTATCTGCCGTAATATTGAGGCGGGAGATGCTGATTTTCAGGTTCTGGAGATTACGCACATCCAGCTGCACCCAAGCCTTCTCTCCAGGTCGCAACACCTGCGGCATATCCTTCACCCGGAACATCGGTTCGGTGAGTCGCTTCTGCGCATTTCTCAGTTCGTTCATTCTCGACCATCCACCCCAGCGGCTCAGCGCATAGTTGATATAGTTGAGCTTATCCTGCGGTTTGGCATCGGTAGCACCTTCCATGAAGCGGAAATGCTCCACGGCAAGTTCGCCTGCCTCCGGAATATCCTGATAAACCTGGATGAGCGAGTCGATGGTCTGCAGATACTTCGATTTCTTCACCTCTCTCACGTCGTCCTGGCGGTATTTCTCAATGAGTTTGTAGGCACAGAGACAAGCCGCACCCCGATTGCCCACCTTATTATAATAGGTGTACAGCTGCAGATACGCCTCCTTGCTGTCTGCCTCGAATCCGATGAGATGCAGCAGATCGTTGTTAAAGGAACTGCCATCCACGCCCTTCAGTGTCAATGGAACATACTCTGTAGATGTATGTCGAGCAAGAAGTTCAGGCTGTTCCAAGGCCTTTTTGAAGAACTCCTGGCTTTTCTTTTCGTTCATATCACAGTACACCTTACCCAGCACGGCATATCTCACCGCCTTCAATGCAGGGTCGTTCACCTTCAGCACCTCTGCTTCCATCCGCTTCACGTTAGGCGTCAGCGAGTCAGCCGAAATCTCATTCCAGAGTGTCATCTGTCTTATCTCAGCCGCCAGCAGCTGCCCGTAATCTTTGGCAGCCGAAGCCTTGGCGATGATTTTCTTCATCACCGCGATTTCGCTCTTAGGCTGGTCCTTCTGAGCATTGATTTCAGCTTGCTTCCACAAGTTGTCGTATGTCTGAGCCGCTACCTGCATCGTAGCAAAGAAGGGCTATTCAGAAGTGATAAAATAGTTTCTTTTTCATAAGCCAACTGTATAAAATGTTTATAGAATGATGATAATCATCAAACTTTTCATTGCCAAAAATACGAAAAAAAAACTGTTTTCTAACCCCGAAAGTGAAACTTTTTACTATCTTTGCACCAAAATCGTATATTTTACCAAGAAATAACATTCAAAAAAACAATGGCAGTAAAAAAAGTATGGTCATTTTGATGACGCCAATCGCGAATACGTGATTACTGACCCAAAGACCCCATGGCCTTGGATCAACTATTTGGGTAACGAGGATTTCTTCTCGCTCATCTCAAACACAGCAGGTGGTTATTCCTTCTACAAGGATGCCAAGTTCCGTCGCATCACCCGTTATCGCTACAATGGTGTGCCAATGGATAATGGCGGTCGCTATTTCTATATCAAAGATGGCGATACCGTATGGAACCCGGGATGGAAACCTTGCAAGACACCGCTCGACAGCTACGAATGCCGCCACGGCATGAACTATACCTGCATCACGGGCAGCAAGAACGGCGTGGAGGCGAGTGTGCTCTTCTTCGTACCGCTCCATACATGGGCTGAGGTGCAGAAGATGACGCTGAAGAACCAGACTGAGGAGGAGAAGACCCTCAAGGTGTTCTCCTTTGCAGAGTGGTGCCTCTGGAATGCTGCTACCGACATGGAGAACTTCCAGCGCAACTTCTCAACGGGCGAGGTGGAGGTAGAGGGTTCTACCATCTATCACAAGACCGAATACCGCGAGCGCCGCAACCACTATGCTTTCTATACAGTGAATACCGAGATTCAGGGCTACGATACCGACCGCGAGAGCTTCATCGGACTATACAACGAGTTTGCCGAGCCTGAGGCTGTGATGGAAGGCAAGCCACGCAACAGCTTTGCCCACGGCTGGAGCCCTATCGCATCTCATTATATCGAGGTTACCCTGCAGCCAGGCGAGAGCCGCGACCTCATCTTCCTGCTGGGCTATGTGGAGAACGAACAGGACAAGAAGTTCAGCGCCAAGAAGGTAATCAACAAGGAGAAGGCTCATCAGCTTATCGCCAAGTTTGATACCACAGAAAAGGTGGATGCTGCCTTCGCAGAACTCAACCAGTACTGGGATAACCTGCTGAACATCTTCACCGTGAAGAGCGGCAACGACAAGTTAGACCGCATGGTGAACATCTGGAACCAGTATCAGTGCATGATCACCTTCTGTATGTCGCGTTCGGCAAGTTTCTTCGAGAGCGGCATCGGTCGAGGCATGGGCTTCCGCGATTCCAACCAGGACCTCGTAGGTTTCGTTCATCAGATACCTACCCGTGCCCGCCAGCGCATCATCGATATCGCCAGCACCCAGTTCCCTGACGGCGGCTGCTACCACCAGTATCAGCCGCTCACCAAACGCGGCAACAACGATATCGGTGGCGGTTTCAACGACGACCCTTGCTGGCTCATCTTCGGTACCGTAGCCTATATCAAGGAGACGGGCGACTTCTCTATCCTCGCTGAGCAGGTGCCTTTCGACAACCAGCCAGGCACAGAAGCAAGCCTCTTCGAGCACCTCAAGATTTCGATGAACCATGTTATCAACAACCTGGGTCCGCACAAGTTGCCACTCATCGGAAGAGCCGACTGGAACGACTGTCTGAACCTGAACTGCTTCTCCTGGGACCCTAACGAGAGTTTCCAGACCACCGAAAACAAGGGCGAAGGAAGCAAGGCAGAGAGTCTGATGATAGCCGGTCTGTTCGTTGTTACCGGCAAGGATTATGTGGCTCTGTGCAAGCAGCTTGCCAAGGAAGCTATGGAAAGCAAGGAGGGCGAAATAGCCGGTCTTGCAGAGGAAGATTATTTGACAGAAGCTGAGCGCATGCAGCAGGCTGTAGATGAGATGAACGAGGCTGTAAAGCAGTATGGATGGGATGGTGAATGGTTCCTCCGCGCTTACGATTTCTTCGGCAACAAGATTGGTAGTGATGAGAACGAGGAAGGCAAAATCTTCATTGAGAGCCAGGGCTGGTGTACGATGGCTGGTATCGGTCTGGAAGAAGGACTCTGCGATAAAGCACTGGACAGCAGTAAGAAACGACTGGAATGCGAGCACGGACTGGTGCTGAACAACCCAGCCTACACTACCTATCATGTAGAAATGGGTGAGATTTCTTCTTATCCTGAAGGCTACAAGGAGAACGCCGGTATCTTCTGCCACAACAATCCTTGGGTCATCATCGGAGAGACTGTAGCCGGTCGAGGCAACGATGCCTGGAGCCATTATGCCAAGATTCTGCCTAGCTATGTAGAGGAAAAATATCAGACACTTCACAAGGTAGAGCCTTACGTAAACTGCCAGATGGTAGCCGGTAAGGATGCAGCCAAACCGGGCGAAGGAAAGAACTCCTGGCTCACCGGTACAGCGGCATGGATGTGGTATACTGTATCTGAATTCATCCTCGGCATCAAGCCAGATTATGAAGGTTTGCTCATCGATCCTTGTCTCCCAAGTACCGCTAAGGAGTATGAGGTAACCCGCAAGTTCCGTGGTGGCGAATACCATATCACAGTAAAGAATCCTAGCGGAAACCAGAAGGGTGTGAAGCAGATTACAGTGGATGGCACTCCTATCTCAGGCACCATCGTTCCTTGCTCTGAAGGCAAGCATGAAGTAGTGGTTGAGATGTAAAATCAGCCAAATCTCATCAAGTTACGATTTGAAAGTTCAATGTAACGAAACTCCTTTTCATACCCATACGTCGTGTTTCACGACGTATGGGTATCACAATAAACACTTGACGCCCTATTTTAGGGCGTCAAGTATCTTATCTATCTGATAATCTAACACTTAACTTTTAATACAAGCACATATTCAACAGTATCAAGAGTAAGATTCTAAGTCTCTATCATTGACTCAGTTCCTCAATTCCTCAGTTTTTTTCTAGGGGTATATAGCCCTTATAGTTCAAAGTTGTTTTTAAATTGTT